>Ga0222712_10001457_pt1 | contig 29222 bp, 32 predicted proteins | sample C33_657DmetaG_FD_165043 | JGI IMG/M metagenome (GOLD analysis project Ga0222712, IMG submission 165043) | Estuarine water microbial communities from San Francisco Bay, California, United States - C33_657D | ecosystem: Environmental > Aquatic > Marine > Unclassified | place: USA: California... | reverse complement strand
TGATTATACAAGTAATCCATTTGTTCCCAATTTTTCGCATCATAAATTAACTTGCTTTGAATATGCTGATGGTGTAAACAATGTCAAAATTAATGACACATTTATTAGTAATTTTGATGCGTACAGAACAGATCTAGACATTTATTATGAAAAAATCGGATTAGTTTATGGACAATCAAGTGGACGTGCGATTGAACCAGATTATCCAGATCCAGGCGTTGATATTCAACCTAAAATTGATGAATTTAGAATTGTTGGTTCTACCGGTGCTAGTGTTGGAATTTCCAGTATCAAATCTGGTGATGGAACTACAAGTACAACAACAATTACTGTCACAACAACATCCACACTGTCTGGACTTGATGTAGATACTCCATTTAGAATTAATGGCATAACCGCAGAAGGATATGACGGACAGTATGTTGTCAGTGAAAAGTTAAATGATACTGAACTTCAGTATAGAGTTCAAAATGCTCCTGTGGTTGCATTACCATCTGTTACTGGAGCAATTTTAACTTTAAACTCAGATACAGTAACCTCAGCTTCTCCATATATCTTTAACGTATCTCTGAGATCTGTATATGGCATGTGTGGATTACATGCCGATGGAAATAAAGCAACTGGATTTAAATCCATGGTGGTTGCTCAGTTTACTGGTATTGGATTGCAAAAAGATGATAACGCTTTTGTAATCTATGATTCAACCACTGGAACATATCAAGACAGTGCAGTTCCAGGAAATGAAAACCTATCTACTAATTCTAGATCGGTATTTAAACCATCTTATGCAAACTTTCATATTAAAGCTTCAAACGATGCGTTTATTCAAAACGTATCTGTATTTGCTATTGGATTTGCAGAGCATTTTGTTGCTGATAGTGGCGGTGATATGTCTATCACCAACTCTAACTCAAACTTTGGAGCAAAGGCTCTTGTTTCTACTGGATATAGAAAAGATGCATTCTCTCAAGATGATGTAGGATATGTCACTCATATCATCCCACCAAAAGAAATCACAACTCAAACTACATCTATTGAATTTAATGCAATTGATGTTACAACAACTGTTGGGGTTGGAACTACAACAGAAAGACTATACTTATACAATCAAAAAAATTCTGATGTTCCACCAGAAAATGTAATTGAAGGGTATAGAATTGGCGCAAAAGAAAATGAAAATCTAAACGTACTTATTTCAATTGGCGGATCTGTAACTAGATATGCATCACGTATCGTAATGCAAAATTCTCAGGATAGTTCTGAGAAAATTTTCTATGTTAATAGATCTCCCGGTGGTATCAATAGTATTACATCTAATATCGCAACATTAACTCAGTCACATTCTTTTATTAATGGAGAATCGATCAGAATTTTAAGTGATAGTGGACAATTACCAGATGGACTGTCTCCAAACACTGTATATTATGCAATCACCAGTGACGCTGGTATTACTACTAATACTCAAATTAAAATTGCCAAAACAAAAAATGAAGCTCTTAGTGGTAATGAAATTACTATCAATGAAAAGGGCGGAACACTTAAAATTGTAAGTAGAGTCTCCGATAAAATCTCTGGAGACGTTGGACATCCAATTCAATATGATTCAAGTCTTGGACAATGGTACGTTAAAGTAGCCGCTGCTTCCTCTGAAAATGTAATCTATAATGCATTACTTGGTTTAGGCGTAACAGCACTTGGAAGTGCGACACCAAGAACCTTCTTTAATAGACAACAAGATAATCGTAATTCTTTAGATACAATCTATCGTTTAAGATATGTAATTCCTGCAGGATCAGGAGTTTCTGTTGCTAGACCTGTAACTGATGGATTTATTCTTCAGGAATCAAATACTTCTATAGGATCTACTTCTGGAGAAATACAAACGTATTTTGGAACTGGTACACTTTCAAATCTCAATCAGCAAAGAAACTTTAGATTTATTGCAAACGCTAATCACAGTGGCAGCAGCGCAAATATTTTAACAGAATTGCCACATAATCTTTCTGTTGGATCACAAGTTGAACTGATTAACATCAAGAGTTCTTCCAATCCACTTGGAGTTGGAAATAGTGGATATAATGGCATCTTTAATGTAACAGGTATTTCTAGTGCAAGAGAATTTGCTGTTGGAATCGTTACTGCTCCAGGAATTTTTACAAGTAATGTAAATATTAGAGATACGAATCTCCCATATTATAAGAGAAAGAGGTTCCAGAATACTTTTTATGTTTACAGAACACAAGAGACACAGAAATATATTCCAGGAAGTCAAGATGGCATTTACTATCTAACAGTTGTTAATTCTTCAAACTCACCAACTGTTTCTCCTTTTATTGAACAGAGGTTCTCTCAACCAGTTAAAGAACTATATCCACAAACAGATAGAGATAATCCCACATCAGATCCATCAGAAACAAGATGTTTCGCTAATTCGGCATTGATCGGTGAAGTTTATGTCAACGATGTTCGCAAGAGTATTACAAAAGAAACAGTTACTAAGTATCTGAAAGATACTGATGTTGGTGTAGGAATTACGAATTTAGTTTCTTCAGTTCCAGATTTAGCAGCTGGACTTGCTACAACTCATACAGTTTATACTTCTATAGATCATGGACTCAATAGAATTGTACAAGTTAGCATTGCAAATAGTGGTGCTGGATATGGAACAGGTATTGCTGGTGATCTCTATAATGCTAAGTTAATTGGAATTGGTAGTTCAGTAACAGGACAAAATGCAACAGCTAAGATTAGTGTTGATGCTGTAGGAGGTATTACAAATATCCGCATTATGGATGGCGGATCAGCATATGGAATTGGAAATACACTTGCAGTTGTTGGGGTTGGAACTACAACTGGATATTCTCAAGCTGTTGTAAGAGTTGAAAAAATATACAGTAATCTTGGAGATACAATTCGTATTTCTGGTATTTCTTCAGATTCAAATCAAAAGTTTAATACCATTTACAGAATTACAAACATTGATGTAGGAAAGACAAAGGAATTCACAGTTTCATCTGCATCAACAATTAGAGGAGTAAGTGCTGCTGGATTAGGAGCAACAATTACTACAAATGCTGTTGTTTATGGAATCGGTCCTACGCTCAACATCTCTTCATTAAATTACAATAACACAACAGGTATTGCCACTGTCACAACAACTACAGCACATGGATTAAAAATTGACTCTAAAGTTAGACTGGATGGTGTCGAACAATCTTTATATAATGGCGATTTCATTGTTCAAGAGAATGTAGGACTTACGACATTTACTGTTCTTATTGGAGCTGCAAGTTCTGTTCCTCCATATTCTGGAACAGGTTATGTATACCGCGAAGGTATTACATCTAATGATGGAAATATTAGCATAGAAAATGAGAGCCTAAATGGCAGAATGGTTTCACACTATGCTGGTATCACAACAACGTTATCTGCTAATATTTCCACTCCAACCACAGATACGATTAATATTTCAAACATTAACAATCTTGATATTCAAACAGGAGACTATATTCAGGTTGATGATGAGATCATGAGAGTGAAGAACATCACTCTCATTGGAACACCAAGTACTCCGGCGAATCCAATTTATGTTTTCCGTGGAGCACTTGGAACAAAAGCAACTGAACACTTTATCGGATCAATTGTAAGAAGAATTCAAATTCAACCAATTGAATTGAGAAGACATTCAATTAATAGAGCTTCTGGACACACATTTGAATATCTTGGATTTGGTCCTGGTAACTACTCCACTGCTTTCCCAGATAAGCAAGATCGATCACTCTCTGCACAGGAAGAACTTCTATCACAATCTACCAGACTTGATGGAGGCATCAACTTCTATACTGGAATGAATGATAGGGGTATTTCATATTCTGGTAACAAACGACTCAGTACTGTTACTGGACAAGAAGAAATTTTTGACACTCCTATTCGCACAGTAACGGGAGAAGATATTGGTAATTCAGCTTCGATTAATGTTATCTACCCAGTAGAAGGATCTTTCAGTCGTTCAATAAATGTTGACGGTGGAACAGATGGAAAATCATTATCACAGTTTAACGGTCCTGTTATTTTCAGCAATAAATTAACTTCAACATCTGATAAAGGAATTGAAGCTAATCTTCTCTACCTACAAGGTGATTCTGTTGTTTCTAGAAAATATACTGTAGGAATAGCAACTCCAACAACTGCGGGAAACCCTGGTGATGTAATCTATTTTGAAAATCCAAATAGAGGTGGATACCTTGGATGGGTATATACTGCAGAAAATGACTGGTATCGTTTTGGACCTATCAGTGTTGATCGTAATTCAACAATTGGTATCTTTGATAAAGTTGGAGTTGGAACAACATCTCCTGGAAATTGCACACTAAGAGTTGGTGCAGGTGCTTCTCTCTTCTGTGTTGATGGATCTGGAGTTGGTATTGGAACTTCTGCAAACCTATTCAAGTTAAATCTAGAGGGAAATACAAATATTGCAGGCACCTGTTTTGCAAGAAGATTTGTTGGTGATGGATCGGGACTTGCAAATCTTGCTGTAGAAGCAAGTGGTTGGAGCAACGTTGCATCGGGACTTGGAACTGGAATTTGGAATACTTACCTGGCAAATGTTGGTATTGGAACCAGTGTTCCTAAGTTTAATCTTGAACTTGGATCTCCTGGATCTGCAACAACTGCTCTTTATGTAAACAGTAGAGCAGTATTTGCTGGATTCACAACAACCTCCGACATTACAGTTGGTGGAATGTTAACCGCAACATCATATAGACTTGATAGCAGTTCAAGTAACATTCGTTCTGGAATTGTTACAACTTCAACTCTAATCGTTGGAACTGGTGGAACAGTAATTACAACGAATTCTTCACAAGAAATTGGAATTGGAACTTTATCACCAAGAGCTAAGCTAGATATTGAAGGTTCCGTCAAATTTAAAACTTATTCCGAACAAGTAAGCGCATTATCAGTTTCTGCAAATAATGTTAATGTTGATCTTTCACAATCACAAACATTCACTCTAACTCCTACAAATACAGTCAATCAATTTACAATTTTAAATTGTCCTTCTGGATCTACATCATTCAACATTCTGATTACTCAAGGAGCAACTCCATATTCTGTCACTGGAATCAGCACTTACTTCAAAAATAATGTTGGTGCAAACGTTGATGTCTACTGGGCTGGTGGAGGTGTAAAACCAATTGTCACAAACGTTGCAAACAAAACTGATATCTATTCATTTAAAACATTTAATGGCGGAACTTCTTGGTACGGTGTTGTTGGAGGACAAAACTTCGCGCTATGATAGGATTTTTTAACAGCATTCCAACTAAGATCGAATTAAACGGTCCAATTTTATCCTTTACTGGATCAAATTCTTTACAACCATTTTCAACAACATTCTGTCCTAACGGATCTGTAGGATTTGTGGGATATGCGACGGCAACATTTCCCACGCAATCTCCAGTTAATCCAGCAGAAAATAGTGGATACATTCAATATCGTTGGTATGAAGTTGGAGTTGGAGAATTATCTGATTCTGCTAATATAGTTGGATCTGCAACAACATTTTTAACTATTTCTGGACTCAGATCACCGCAAGATAATGGAAGAAAGTTTTTTCTTAGAGCAGATTATGTTAATTCTGCATATGCAATTGGAAGATCAACTGGTAATGCAATTAATGAATCATTAGATTCTAACATTGTAACTTTGGGAGTTCGTCCAAATATTGGAATTACAACTCAACCAATAGACACATCAAGTGCTCAGGGAGCATCTGCAAGATTCCGTATAGGTGCAAATGCAACTGACAATACAAATAGCAGTTTAACCTATCAGTGGTATGCTAATGGAACTCTACTGAGAGACGGTAGAAATTCTACTACCATGTATCCCTCCCCAAATCCAACACAAACTATAACGGTTTCTGGGTGGAATGGATCCGGAATTTATTTGGATTTGGTTCAATTTGTTGGAAATGTTAGCGTAACAATTTCAACATCAGAAGAATCTGGGATATTTCATTTCATCAATATTCCTGGAGTTGCAAACATTCCAGAAAATCATGGAACAAGAACCTACACACTTCAAGGAGGTAGAATTTACGGACCTTGTAGTGCTCCAAATGGTGGACTTTATATTGGAAACGAAACTCCAGTTGGAGGAACAAATGTTCTTGTTGTGGAAGAGGGTGGAGATGATTGGAATGATATGATTCTTGCCGTAAATAGGGGATTTTTCAAAAGATATAGCACTGCTCCAACATCATCAGTTATCTCTGGAATAACCACTGCTACGATGACAATCACCGATCCATCGGGAAAGTCCAATGCTATCAAGTTATCTGATATCACATCTTACTCTGCATTTACACCAGGAGTTGTGTATACAATCACAACAAATGCAAATGTAAGAGTTCAAGCTTTTCTGAAAGGTGCAAAGGGAGGAACTTCGACATATTTAAGAAGTGTTTCTGGGGGAGAAGGTGGAACTGCAAGTGGAATTGTTACATTTTTTGCTGGAGAAACATATACAGTAGTTAGAGGATCTACTGCAAATAATTCTACTGCAGGATCTCCTGGTGGCGGATCTGGTAATGGCAGTGGCGGTGGTGGTGGATATAGTGGTATTTTTAGAACCTCTCAAACTCAAGCAAATTCAATTTTAATTGCTGGTGGTGGGGGCGGCGGATCTAATGATCCAGAAACAGGTGGTGTGGGTGGTGGATTAGTTGGTGGTAATGGACAAGCAGGAAATAAGGGTGGAACACAATCCGCTGGAGGATTGGGAGATAATCATGCAGGAGATCGTCCAGGATCTAACGGATCTGCTTTACAAGGGGGATCTGGAGCTGCAGGAGGTGGCGGAGGATATTTTGGTGGTGGCGGTGGAGGTGGATACCCTGGGTGTTGTGACGATTGGGCAGGAGGTGGAGGATCTGGATATCTTCATCCAACATTAGTTACTAGTGGGACATTTACTGCAACTGGAAAAAATAACGTATCTTCTACTGATGGAATTCTCATATTTGATATTTTAAATATTGGATCTGTTGCAGCCGCTCCCGTAACGGCAACACTTACAGTTTCTGGGGCAACAACGCCAAACTTATCAATCAGTTGTGATACTTTGGGAACTTTAGCAATTAGTTGTTTGGTTTCTCATCCTCTTGCTTGCAATTCTCCAATTTTGAGTGACACTGTTTCATTCCAAATTGCAAATGCAAATCAAATTTTAAAAATAGAAACAATTGAACAATCTGGTTCTTCTACAGCAACTTTAACGACTCGAAATCTATATTCACAGGGATCATACACAATAACTGGAAGCACTAGTGCTAGCCCTCCCCTTTACTCATTGTATGCATCAGATAGAGATCTTGATGTGTTCATTGATCTTTATGGTGGAGCGGGAACAAATTTTGGATCTCAATTGGGTGGACAAGGAGGAGTATCGACAATTAGACTCATTCTTAAACAGAATGTAGAGTATGTCATTGCAGGTTTTTCTGTTAATGGGGCTATTTTCATCTATAGACAATCTACATTAATTGCTGTTGTTGGATCTGGTGGTAATGCTGGAAGTGGGGGTGCTGGTGGAAATGGTGGTGGAGTGAATGTGTCTGGTGGAGTAGGGGCGGGTAGAGGTGCTGGGAATGGTGGTGGATTAGTTGCTATTGGTGGATTAACAACCAATGGTTCTTTTGGATCCTCATCAATACAAGCAGCTTCTGCTTTAAGAGTTGGAGATACAAATGCGACTGCACCAAATGGAGGAGTAACATTATCTTGTCCTAAGGGTGATTATTGGAGAGGAACTTCTCCCTGTGCTATCATGGGAAATGTTCAATTTTATGTTGCAAATGGAACGCTGATAACAAACAGTGCAACTATTTCTAGAGGATTTAAAGCAGGTTATAGTATTCGTACTACTGCTGGACTTGGAGCAAATACTGGAGGAAATGGAGGAACTGGTGCAACAGGAGGAGCAGGTGGATCGAGTGCAGGCGGCGGCGGAGGATCTGGATACAGTGATGGATCTTTTACAATCGTCTCAACTCAACAAGGGGGGAATACTGGAGCAGCAAGAGTAGTAATTAGAACAGCATTGGTATAAATAACTAAAATACTCTGGGGGAGAGTGAACCCAAATGGCAGTCAATAAGAATTTTGTAGTTAAAAACGGACTTGAGGTAGCTACAAATTTAATTATTGCCGATTCTGCAAATAAAAGAGTTGGAATTGGAAGCACTGTTCCTAGAATTTCTCTTGATGTTCGAGGAAGTATTGCTTCAACAAATACTTATACTAGTGGTTTATCTACAGTTTTTACTGAGTTTAATGTAGGTGCGAATGGAGAAGTCTTTACTGTTCTTGGAATTGGTGGTTCTGTTGGTGTAGGAACTCAAAATCCAGGATTTTTATTAGATGTTCGTTCTCCAGTGAGCTCAGGACAAACTGCATTATTCGTCAGAGGTGATACAAAAATCACTGGCAACTTAAACGTTGATGGCGATATATTTTTAGATGACGTTACACTAGATCAAGCAGACGTTGCAACTTTAATTGTATCAAGTTCTGCAAATATAGTTACACTGAACGTACCCACGACTGCAACGATTAACACTGGTATTATTACAAATATCAGTGGCTCAAGTGCAGTTTATACAAATATTACAGGAACTGCAGTTACTTCAAATGCTTACAACATTGGAGCAGTATCAGTAATTAGTAATGCTAGACAGTTACAGAATATTGCCTCTGTTGATGCAACAACTGCAGCAACAATTGAAACTGTCATTCAAAATGCACCAAATATTTTTACCGATTTAAGTGTTCCTGGTATTTCAACTCTTGGTGTAACATCTACAACTCAACTTACAGCACGAAATCTAAATGTAAGTGGAATCTCAAGTCTTGGAACTCTTCAGAATTTATTTGTAACTGCTGCTGGTATTTCAACACTTGGAACAGTTAAAATTTCTTCAGGTGTTGTAACATCAACAAATGGTTCTGATGTCGCATATTATGGCGATGGACAATTCCTAAAGAATATTGTCAGTGGAGTTGGTATTGCAAGAACTGGAACAATTGTTGGTTATGGCGCTACAGTTATTGATCTTCGTGGATCTGGTATTGGTACAGTTCGACTTGGATCTGGCATAGGCACAGTCTTTATTGAAAACACTGGAGCAACTGTTTCGATTGGTACAGTTCCACCATCTGCCCCACTATTCCCACCACCAAAAGTTGGAGATTTGTGGTATAGCATGAATCTTGGTAGAACATTCATTTATTATGATGAAGTATCTCTTGGTGTAGGATCATCCGCATTTTGGGTTGATTCTGCACCATTCAACATGAGTGTATTGAGTTCTCTTGATAATATTATTCTTGCTCCCAGAACAGCATCAGCTCCAAGTATTGGATTTACGACAGATACTTCAACTGGATTCTTTTCACCTGCTCCTGGACAATTTACAGTTGTTTCTGTAGGTTCTTCTATTCTAAATGTTAACCCAAGTGGAGTGAATGTGAGTGGTGCAATGACTGCAGCATCTCTTGATGCAAGTGCAGGAGTTGTGACAGCTTCTACATTAAGAGGACAGAATCTAACAGTTTATAATGTCGCTGACTCTCAAGGTCCTCTTTGGGCAAGAACTGAGGCACTTATTGGCACAAGAAATATAGTTACAAACTCTGCAGAAGTTAATATTCGTCAGGGTAACGTTGATATTTCTGGTATTGTAACATCAACTTCTGGATTCAGAGGAAACATCAATTCCTCTGGTGTTTCTACTATTGCTAATCTACAGTCCACAAATATTAATGTCACTGGTATTTCTACAGTTGCCAATTTACAATCAAATACTGTTAATGCAACTGGTATTTCCACAATTACCAATCTACAGTCTACCAATATTAATATTACTGGAGTTACAACAGTTGGTGTTGTAACTGGTGGAACTTCAGTTCAAGCTACAAATTTTTATGGCAATTTTGTGGGAAGTGGTAGTTCTTTAACTTCCCTTCCATCTGGTAGTATTAAACAAATTAAATCTTTTACTTATTCAACTCAAGTAGATCATAGTGGATCATATGCAACAACCGGACTTAGTACAACAATTACATTGTCATCTGCATCAAATAAAGTATTAGTAATTGTAAGTCAACCTTCATCAACAACAACTGATACGATTGCAAGTATTCAATTAAGAAGAGATGTTGGTGGGGTATCTGGTATCACAACTTTAAGTGAAGTTGCATTTGGCGCATATACTGGAAATTATGTAGTGTATACTAGAGTTCCTGTTTCTATATCTTATCTTGATTCTCCAGGAACTACGGGAATAACTACATATCAAACTTTCGCAAGAACAGAGTATTCTAGTTATGGACAAGCCGCAAGTACAAATGTAAACTGGGCGGGTACATATAAAGCATCCACAATTACTTTAATCGAGATACAATCATGACACAAATAACAATAACACAAGCAATTCAATCCCTTGGTGAGTGGGATAATGTATTAAGAATAGTTGGCAATACTTATGAAGGTATTGAATGGATAGGAAAACCACCTTTAACTAAAAAACAAATAGAAGATGAAATAAAAAGACTTCAATCAGAGCAAGATTCTAAAGAATATCAAAGACTTCGTGCAGTGGAGTATCCTTCAATAGGAGATCAACTTGATGCACTTTTTCATGCCGGAGTGTTTCCATCAGAAATGGCAGAAAAAATTCAAACAATTAAAGATAAGTACCCTAAAAACATATAATAAATGGCACGAACTAAAGGACAACTCATATCTCCAATAGGAATTTTAACTGCCATTGGAGCTAATATTAGTGGAATTGCAACCGCATTTGGTTTTATTGGAAATCTAATTGGAAATATCAATTCCTCTGGAGTATCTACAGTTTCTAATTTACAATCCACAAATATTAATGCAACTGGTATTTCTACAGTCTCTAATTTACAATCCACAAATATTAATGCAACTGGTATTTCTACAGTCTCTAATTTACAATCCACAAATATTAATGCAACTGGTATTTCTACAATTAAAACATTAATACCAACAGAAATTAGATTTATTACAGGATCAGAGAAGGTAACAATTATAAATGGAAATACAGTAAATTTAGTTTATAATTCAAACTCATCAAACATTGGAGTTTGTACAAATCCAAGTGGAAATATCACATTAAACGTGATTGGAATACCAGAATCAAGTGATTTTAATAATAGTTCTATTACTTTTGCAGTTTTTTCAAATGCAACTGGAATTGCTTATAGTTGTTTAACGGTTAATCTCAATAATTTATCTAAAACAATTAAATGGATTGGAGGATCAAGTCAATCGGCAACTGCTGGAGTCACAACAGTTACTGGATATACATTGTATAGTTTTACAGGAATTAATACAGTTGGTTCTGCAAGTACAATGGTTAATTATCAAGTATTCGGACAAGTAAGCGGAGGTTTTTGGTAGTTATGTTGGCAAAAGTCGCTAGTGTGTCTGCTAGAACAATAAAAAAACCTAGTCCATTTAGAGTAATTTTAACAGTATCTCCCGCAGTAAATGGAATTACTCAATGGGATTTACTTAGTAATGGAGATTTAATTTTAGATGGTGGAACTGCAACTTCATATACAATTACTACTTCTGGAGTTAATCCTGGAAATATTCTTATGAAAGCTTGGGGACAAGGAACTTGCCAAGCAACAGGCGGTTATTCAACTGGCAATTTATCTTTATCTTCAGCGATTAATCTTGCAGTTAGACTAAATGCTGGTGCTGGATCTGGTGGAACACAATATGGATCTGGAGCTTCTCCAAATGGAGGTGGTTATGCAGGAGTTTTTAATTCAACCGTAAGTCAAGCAAATGCTTTTTTAATTGCAGGTGGAGCAGGTGGATCGGGATCTAATACTGGTGGATGTAATTCAAGTGGTGGTAGTGGAGGCGGATCTTCCGGATCTTCTGGAACTAGTGCAAGTAATTCTCAAATACAATCTACTGGTGGTGGTAGCGGATCTCAAAGTAGTGCTGGTAGTGGCGGATATGCATTAGAAACAGTATACACAACAGGTACTGTTCAAAAAGATGGTGGGTTTTATCACGTAAGAGCATCTGGAGTTGATACTACTGCCAATTCTCAAGGACCTTGGACTTCTACTCCCACTCAAGGTTCCACAACATCTCAACCCAGTGATGGATATACTTACACATTTACCACTCCATATAATGATGCATCCTATTCAATAAGTGCTAGTAATGCTAGTGGAGATCAAAATTATAGTGCTAATGGAACATATTATCCAAATGGATTTTACTATACGATTAGCAATCAATCTTCTACTGGATTTAGGGTAAACTGGTACTCAAGTGCAGATAATTCTGCCGTTTTTGTAAGGTATCATTCTATAAGTTGCAGCGGACAGGGGACTACTACAAGTACTAATGATATTAGTGCTTCAGGTGGGAGTGCTCTTAGTGGTGGAACTGGAGGAAGAGGATCAATAGGTAATGGTGGTGGAAATGCTTCAAGTGGAGGCGGCGGCGGCGGAGGATACTACGGTGGCGGTGGAGGCGGTGGTGGTAATGATTACAACAGTGCAACTAGAGATTCTTCTGGTGGAGGAGGAGGTTCTGGATATGTATCTGGATCTTTAACATCTGCTAGTACATCTAGTTTTGCAAATGGTTCGGATCCAAATCGTGGAAATGCAGGAAGTGCAAGTGGATTAAATAATTCTTATTACAATTCTAGAATTGTAATCCAATATTCACCTTAAGTTAATCATTCATAAATATTTAAAAAACCGTGGCACTTAATTTTCCAGATAATCCATCAGTCAATCAAATATTTTCTGATGCCACTTCAGGATTTTATTATAAGTGGGATGGAACTGTCTGGCAAAGTTTTGCCCCAGGAAGTTCGGCAAATATTCAAATTCTAGATGATATTTCATCACAATTTAATGGAATCACTACGTCATTTTCATTAACTTCTGGTGGAACTTCTGTTATTCCAATCAAATCTGCACAACTTGTAATTAATCTGGGTGGTATCGTTCAAGATCCATCAGATGATTATTTTGTAAACGGATCTACTATTTCCTTTTCTGAACCACCAGAAACTGGACTTTCTTTTTCTGGAATATCATTAGGTCCTGCGATTCCAATCAGCAATATACTTGATGGATCAATTTTTCCTCAAGACTTATCAACTGGAGCTCCATGGTGGTTATCAGATTATAAAGTTGGAATTGGAACATCTGTACCAACATCGTTGTTAGATGTTGAAGGAAATGCTATTATTGCAGGAATTCTAACAGCAACAAATGTTAATGTAACTGGTATCATAACTGCAAATAGTATTATTGCAGGAGCAGTAGGAACATCTCAAACATCTTTAATTGTCCAAGGAAACGCAAGAATTACTGGTATTCTTACAGTAGGAACTGGAAGCATTACACTAAACGGATCTACAAATAATATAACTGGAATTTCTTCAATTACCGATACATCAAATCGTAAATTAGTTGCACTTGCAAGTGGTGTAAAAGTTTTATATTATGAGGCAACGGCTCCTGTAGGATGGACAAAAGTCACGTCACATAATGATAAGTGTTTAAGAGTTGTTTCTGGAACTGGTGGTGGTTCTGGCGGATCCACTGCATTTACATCAGTATTTGCATCTAGAACCCCTACAGGATCTGTTTCTGGTTCAAACTCTGGTGGTTCTGTAGCAAATACCACTGCAACAGGATCGGTTTCAGGTTCTAATAGTGGAGGTTCTGTTTCTGGATCTGTTTCTGGATCCAACTCAGGAGGATCCATTAATAATGAAATCGTGACAGGATCTGTTTCTGGTTCTAACTCCGGAGGTTCTGTCAATAATACTACATTATCAGAATCCCAAATTCCAATCCATAGTCATCTTATATTTGATCAAACAGGTCTGCCTGGAACGAATGGAGCGGGAACTAGATATGGTGCAGTTGGAATATTTGACAATACTACAGGAGATAAGAGTACAGATTCAACTGGAGGTAGTAGTTCACACTCTCACGGATTCAACAATCCATCTTGGAGTGGTTCTATTTCAATGAATTCACACTCTCACGGATTTAATAATCCATCATGGAGTGGTAGTTGGAGTCAAGGAACATTTACAAATCCATCATGGAGTGGTTCTGTTTCAATTAATGCTCATAATCATTCACTCACTCAACCATCATGGAGTGGATCATTCTCTGGATCTGCAATGGACTTTGCTGTTCAATATATCGACATGATTCTTTGCTCTTTTGATTAATAAATACTAAAAAAGTCCGCACATAATGACAAGAACGAGAAGTCAATATGTATCTCCGATTGGAATTTTAACTGCTATTGGAGCTAATATTAGTGGCATTGTAACCGCATTTAGTTTTATTGGAAATCTAATTGGAAATATTAATTCCTCTGGTGTTTCTACAGTTGCTAATTTACAATCAACCAACATTAATGCAACAGGTATTGTCACATCTAATACTTTTGTAGGACAATTAAATTCTTCTGGTGTTTCTACAGTCTCTAATTTACAGTCCACAAATATTAATGCAACAGGTATTGTCACATCTAATACTTTCGTTGGACAATTAAATTCTTCTGGCGTTTCTACAGTTTCCAATTTAAGATCAACTAATATTAATGCAACAGGAATTGTTACTGCCAATACTTTTGTAGGACAATTAAATTCTTCTGGCGTTTCTACAGTTTCCAATTTACAGTCCACAAATATTAATGCAACGGGAGTCGTTACTGCAACAAGTTTTGTTGGAAGTGGTGCTAACTTAACAGGAGTTAAATCTGCACCAGTTCTAAATGCATATACATCTCCAGCAACCTGGACGAAACCAGCAAGTCTTATAGCAGTTAAAGTAACTGTTGTTGGAGGTGGTGGCGCTGGTGGTCCAAATGGCGGATATGGCGGAGCAGGAGGTGGAACCGCAATTAGAGTTATGCCAGCCCCAACAATTCCAGGACCTGTTGCAGTAACTGCTGGTGCAGGTACTAATTCTTTTGGTGCTTTTGCATCTGCCACTGCTGGTGCTGCTGGGGGTATATATCCCTCTGCACCGGGAGCAGGAGGAGTTGGATCTAGTGGAGATATTAATATTGGTGGTGGCAGTGGATCCGCCCCTATCGGGAACTCCGGTGGTGCAGGTGGTTCATCAACTATGGGTGGTGGTGGTCCCGGTGGAAGTGGTGCTGGAAGAAACTATGGTGGTGGTGGTGGAGGTGGAAACTTTCCTGGAGGTGGAGGTGGCGGTGGAGCACCAGGAATTGTAATCGTAGAAGAATTCTCTTAAAACAATAAATAGTGTATAATATCATTTTTAACTATGGCAAAAATGAAACCGGGCGATTTTTGTCCGTTAATTAAAAAGGATTGTATTGGTTTGAAGTGTTCTTGGTATATGCAAATACGAGGAACAAATCCTAATACGGGAGAACCAGTAGATGAATGGGGATGTGCAGTCACTTGGATGCCAATGCTTCTCATCGAAAATTCACAACAGCAAAGACAAACTGGAGCTGCTGTAGAATCTTTCCGCAATGAGACGGTAAAAGCAAATCAAGAAAATCAACAACTCTACATTCAAGCAATTCAACAAGGAGTTTTACCTGCACAGGTTACTCCTCTCAATCAACCTATTAATATTTTAGAATCAGGAGAAGAACAATGAGATTTACTTATGTAAGAGCTGATCAAGTCGTCGGAATTGATGGAGATTTTTTGAAAGTCGAAGATGTAAATTTTGATCCTCAAGTGGATGCAATTCAGTGGTATGAGACTTGGGGAGAAATTGAATTTGTCAATCGTCAAGAAAGAAACAATGAAAGATTTGAAGATATCTCATACATTGAACCTCTAATTGATGCATGGGAATATGAAGATGTAAAGAGAAGAGCGGCACAATAAATACTCAAAAGTAAAAGAAAAATACCTTGGCACTTAACTTTCCAGATAATCCCACAATTAACCAAATATTTTCCGATGCCACTTCAGGATTTTATTATAAGTGGGATGGAACTGTTTGGCAAAGCTTTACTCCAGGAAGTTCGGCAAATATTCAAATTCTAGATGACGTAAGTGGTTCTTTCAATGGAATCACTACGTCATTTTCATTGACTTCTGGTGGCAATTCCATTATTCCAATTAAATCCGCACAACTTGTTATTAATCTTGGTGGTGTTGTTCAAGATCCATCAGATGATTATACGGTTTCTGGATCTAACGTTATTTTTTCCACTGCTCCAAATAGTGGATTAACATTTTCTGGAATATCATTAGGACCAGCTGTTCCAATCAGCAATATACTTGATGGATCTGTTGTTCCTCAAGACTTATCAACAGGTGGTCCTTGGTGGCAATCAGATTATAAAGTTGGAATTGGAACATCTGTACCAACATCGTTGTTAGATGTTGAAGGTGATGCCATTGTTTTAGGTATTGTAACAGCAAGAACATTTAGTGGACAATTAAGTGCTGGAATTTCTACAATTTCTAATCTAAGAGTCACTGGTATTACTACACTTGGAGTGACAACAACAACCAGCTTGAGTGCTGAAATGATCAGCATTGCTGGAGCAAGCAGCACCATTGCAAACCTGACAGGAACTGTTCTCAATTACAACAATATATCAGGAATTAATCAAAACATAACTGGTATATCTACACTCACTCAAGTCATTGCTACAGGTATTGTAGGAACAAGTGTCACTGCAACCCATCTGATATCAAGAAATCTTAGAGTTACTGGAATTACAACTCTTGGATCTTCAAATGGTATTGGAACTGTTACGATTGGAACAGGAATCACTGCACTTCTTGTAGATGGAAATGCAAGAATTACAGGTATTTTATCAGTCGGACAAGGAACAATTACAATAGATGGAAATACTAATACCATTTCAGGTATTGCTTCAGTTACAGATGCATTTGGAAGCTACTTGAGCATTCCCCCAGGAACTGTAATCAGTGTTGCTGCAAGTGTTGCTCCTGCAGGATATTTAAAAGCAAATGGAGCAGAGATTTCTAGAGCAACATATAGTGCATTATTTGGTTGTATTGGGACATCTTTTGGTGCAGGAACTGCGGGAACTACATTTAGTATTCCGGATTTAAGAGGGGAGTTTATTCGTGGTTGGGCAGATGATAGAGCAGTTGATACTGGAAGAGTCTTTGGTAGTACTCAGACAGATGACTTTAAGAGTCATACTCATTCATTAAGCGGAATTTTGCCAGCCAGTCCATCTGTTATAAGTCCTTATGATGGTTGGGCAGCAGGAAATCGCTATACAAATTCTACCACTGGAACTTCGGGCGCCGCTCCAACTACTGGTGGCACAGAAACCCGCCCAAGAAACATAGCACTCCTTTATTGTATTAGGTACTAAAATGAAAATCTATAATTATCACCCAGAGTATAAACACTTTGTTTCAGAATCGATCGCAGATCAATCCCCATTAGAGCCAGGTGTTTATTTAATTCCTGCTTATTCTACAATTATAGAACCTCCCAATTACGAACCAGGAACAATTCCAATTTTCAGAGATAGTTATTGGGATGTAATTGAAGATCGAAGAGGAACTTGGTATCGAATTCCAACAGGAGAATCTTATGAAGTTCAAAATCCTTTTGAAGATCAAATCAACGCAACAAGAATCGCTCCTCCAGACTTAACTATATACTTACAACCGCATGAGTATGTATGGGAAGGTGATAAGTGGGGGACTAGACTTATTCCAGAACCAACACCAGCAGAAAAATTAGAAAAAGCAGGATTAACAGTTGAAGAGTTGAAAGAACTTTTAGGATTGACTTGACAATTTAAGGTAAAGGCAGTATAATAAACAAAAATATATTTAAATCATGGCATTCCAATCTGTATGGTATTATACGGATATTCCTGAAAAAATAGTAGATATTATTGAGGAAGATCTTTCTCTTAAATTTGATTCTGGAATGGAAGATTCAAGACTTCATGGAGATGCACTGAATAAGGAAAAGAGAAACTCGCAAAATACCTGGATTCCTACTACACACTGGGTTGCTGGTTTTCTATGGCATTATGTTCAACGTGCAAATCGTGAGAACTTTTTGTATGACTTAAGGAATATTGATGGAGAAAGTCTTCAATATACCCGTTATGGTGAAGGTGAGTTTTATAGTTGGCACAATGATGCAGGACTCGCAACACAATACAAACCTCAATCAGTTGGAAATCGTATCGAAGGACTTGCGAATGATTTTGTGAATGAGAACATTGAACTGGTAAGGAAACTTTCATTCTCTTTACAACTTTCTGATCCCGATGATTATGAGGGTGGAAATGTTCAGTTTCTAGATGAATCTGGTAGTTCATATTTTGCACCAAGAAAGCGTGGAACAATTGTACTTTTTGATTCACGTACTCAGCACCGAGTCCTTCCAGTTAAGAGTGGTATTCGTAAGAGTATTGTAGGTTGGACTGTAGGACCGAGGTGGAAATAATGAACCAAGAACAACTTGATTATAGTGAAAGAGTAAATACGGGAACTTCATGGACTCGCAATGAGTTTCTAGATGAACATGGATATCTTGTTGTCAAAAATCTATATGATCCTCAGAAACTCTATCATCCAGTTCCAGAAGAACGTGGACAAATTAATTACTTTGGTTCCGTAGATAGGTTTCATCATGAACCAGAAGAACAGCAAGTCAATGGTTCTATTGCAAGATATAGTCATCCACAATATAAAGAAGCACATTCTCAAATTCGTTTAAGAATTGAAAAGCAAATAGGAAGAAAACTTTATAATACCTATTACTATGATCGATTCTATTTTCCAGGACAAGAATTAACAAAACATACAGATAGAGATGCCTGTGAGATTTCAGTAACTGTTCACGTCAGCACTAATTTAAAAGAATGCTGGCCGATTTGGATTAAGACTGTACATGGAGAAGAACGTGCAGTTTGTTTAGAACCAGGCGATGGAATGATTTACAAAGGATGTGAACGTCCTCATTGGAGAGAACCAATGCCATCTGCTAAGAAAAGATGGTTTAGAAAACAAGAAGAACTTTATTATCATCAAATTTTCTTTCATTATGTTCTTCAAGATGGTATTCGTTCTCACTGTGCCTTTGATGCTGCCAGATAGATAAATACTCAATAAAAGATAAATTGACATATAATGTCACAGACAAAAAGCCAGTTAATTAACCCTATAGATGGAAATATTAATGTAACTGGTATTGTTACAGCTTCCCAATTTTTTGGTAGTGGTACTGGATTAACTGGAGTCGCATCAACAGATAATATTAAAACTTCTACTCCTGCTAGATTTTTATCAAACATAAGTGTAAGTGGTGTTTCTACCTTAGGAAACACTGTTGTTGGTGGAGCAACGACGCAACTTATTGTTAATGGTGATACTAGAATTACCGGTATTCTTACGATATCAAATGTTTCAGAAAAAATTAATAATTTGGGAAATACTGGTACGTCTGCAACAATTAATCTAAACAATGGAAATTTTGTTACAGCAACTTTAAATGAAAATTGTACATTTACTTTTACAAATCCTGCTTCTGAAGCAAGTTCATTCACTTTACTTTTAACAAATGATGGCACTTCAGGTAGGACAATTACTTGGCCAGCGTCTGTAGTTTGGCCTGGTGGAACTATTCCAAATAGAACAACTGCCGCAAATAAAACAGACATTTACGTATTTTTTACAGTCAACTCTGGAACAAAGTGGTATGGTAATCTAGCACAATACAATTACGCATAATATGGATTCAAAATATAACAATTTTATTGGAATGTATCATGATGTATTTCCTGATGGTTTTTGTAATCACTTAATAGATGAATTTGAAAGATTGTTAGTTTCTGGTGCTTGTGGTAATAGGCAAACATATGAAAATGCACTAAAAACTGCGAAAGATGATTATCACTACTTTATGAATATTAAAACTAATCCTATGGGTTTTTTTAATAATGAATCTGTAGTAGATGTATTTGTAAATGGATTACAAAAATGTTTTAATGATTATGTAAATGAATATGATATTCTAAGAGATTATGATTTGAGATGCACCCATCTCAAAATGCAAAAAACTGTTCCTGGTGGTGGGTATCATAGATGGCACGCAGAACAAAGTCCAGATGCTGATGCAGCGAGATGTTTAGTTTATATCGCTTATTTGAATGATATAGAAGAAGCAGGAGAAACAGAGTTTTTATATCAAAGAATTAGAATACCCCCAAAAGAAAACACGATGGTAATTTGGCCCGCAGCATTTACACATACTCATAGAGGTAACGTGGTTCATGGTGACAAGTCTAAATACATAGTCACCGGATGGTTTTATATAGAATAAAATGTCAGGTCTTTCCGCAAAAATTCTTTTAGGTTCCCAACAAATTGCCGGAAGTGTAACTTTTAATTCTCCAGGAAATTGGACTTCTCCAAATAGACTGGTTCAAGTAACTGTTCAGGGACAAGGTGGAGTAGGAAGTCCAGGAAATTCTGGAACAGCAGGCACTGGCAACCCAGGAAATTCTGGAACTAGTGGTGGTGGCGGAGGTGGAGGTAGCTCACCAAACCACAATGGTGGTTCTCCAGGAAATCCAGGAACTGGAGGAGGAGGCGGATCAGCAGATTATAGTGGAAATCCTGGAGGAGGAGGCAACTCAGGTAATCCTGGTGCTGCAAATCCTGGAATTTCTGGAAATGCAGGAACTTCTGGAACAAGTTCTTCAGCTTTAGGAGTTAGTTTTCCTGGAGGCGCTGGGGGGAATGGAGGAACTGCTAATCCAGGAACAGCAGGTTCTGGGGGTGGTGGAGGAAACGGCGGTGGAGGCGGCGGTGGTTCCAACTATGGAGGTAATAACGGGGCTGGAGGAAACCCCGGAGGTAATCCAGGAACCAACCGACCAAAAAACACAGGTAGCTCTGTTGGAGGAAATGGAGGCGCAGGAAGTGCGGCTAGCGGTGGAAACGGCGGAGCCGGTGGAAATGTAAGACCATCTCGCCCTGGGGTAGCTAATAATATGGGATCTGGTGGCGGCGGCGGTGGAGCTAATGTTGGAAATCCTGGAGCCCCTGGTTCATCAGAACCAGGAAATAGTGGATCTGCGGCGTCTTCATCAACTTCTCCAGGAGTATCTGTAACTCCCGCAACTTCTTATCCAATCACTGTTGGATCTGGGGGATTCATAACCATTTCTTGGAACACACAATAATGGACACATTTACAAAATATGCTTTCTTAGATAAGAATAACATAGTAGTCAATTGTATAGTGACTATTGGTATTTTAACCGACATTGGAAGTTCTTTAGAACCCTATGGTATTATTGAATATGGTTCAGAAAATTCTTTGACTTTGAATGAAGCATCTATTGGATATAGTTTAGATGAAAATTTAAATGCCTTTATTCCACCTCAACCAGATCCAACTTATCTTTTAGATCAAACATCGTGGAGTTGGAAACCAGATCCATCATTAGAATATGATTTGAAAAATGATGGTAAAATGTATCGGTATGATGATGAAAATATGTGTTGGATTCCAACTTGGGAAAATAACAATATATAGATTAATAACAATTTTAAATTATGGCACAAAAAAAGATTTCTAAAACAAGAAAACAAATACATGCAGAATACGAAAACAATGAACTTGCTGGTTTAAAACAGAATCAAAACAGAGCAAGATCTCTTTCTGTAGGAACATGTACTGGTGGATTAATTGAAGTTAATATGAGAGGAGATTTTTCTAATCTTTGGTATATTTTACATCCTGTTGAGGCAGTTGAAGTTATGGAGCAACTTGCTGCTGCATGTGGTCTACAAATTGCCATGCGTCCCAAACAAGATTTTAGTACCTGGAGATCTTGGGATACTACAATTCCAAGTGAATCTCATTGGTTGGGAGCAGCTCCTTGGCAACTTAATGATGAACAGAGGGAAAAACTAACGGAAATTCGAGAAAAGAATATAACAGCAATAGAAGAAAGTAAAGATAAACTGCTTAACGAATCAAAAGATGAATCTTGACAAACTTTACGTTTTAGTTGATACTCGTCAAAAAATAGTTATCGATAAAATACAAAAACTTCCAGAAAACTGGAAAAATATTGCTGGTCTTCCTGGTTTAACTGACGAACAAATTAGCGATCTTAAGTGGGCAGGATATGAAGATTATGGGTGGATAAGATTAAATTCACCTTCTCTAAATGACTATCATTCTAGTTCGGAAAATTTAGAGTTGAATAAAAATACTTTTAAGAAGTTAGTTTCTAATTTCAAAAAACAAAAGATACTAGATGGAGTTCAATATCAAGGAATAAAATTTACTGCTGATGAAAAAACTAGATACTCTCTTTTTATTAAAAAATTAAGCAATCTAGATACAGTCAACTATAAATCTTTTAACAAATATTATACTCTTACTAAAGAACAAATTATTGAAATCTGTGATATAATTGAATTACATGTGCAGAAATGCTTTGACTGGGAAATGAAAGTTTATATGCAAATAGAAAATTGTAATAGTCTAGGTGATTTTTTAAACGTTAATTTATGAAGACATTAATTCCTCTGACTGGCACACCAAGGTCAGGGTCTACACTATTGATGCACATTTTAAATCAAAATCCAAATTTTACAATCGGAGCTGATTCTTCTTTATCTCCGGTTTTGAATCACGTTCGTTCGTATGTTCAAGATAACATCAACAATGAACAACTTCCTCATCAAGTTTTTAATCAGTGTGTTTTAAAATTTTGTTCTTCTGGGGCAGAATCTTGGTTAAACGAAATTTGCCCAACTGATTATTTTATTGATAAATCTAGACATTGGATATATCAATATCACTTTATGTTTAAAGTATTTCCAAACATAAAGATGATACTAAACATTCGTGATTTAAGAGGAATAGTTAATTCAATTGAAAAAATTCATGATACTTCATTGTGTATGAATTTTCAAAATTATTATGAGGGATTTGAAAAAGACTTTCTTCATCAAAGAATTGATAATATCTTAAATCTTTGGTTCATTAAAGAATCTCTTGTAAGTCTTAAAGAATTGATTGATGTCGCTCCAAAGTGTAGAGAAAATATACTTATCTTTAGATATGAAAATCTACTTCAAGATCCTCAAGAATCTATGAATAAAATCTATGATTTTTTAGATATTCCTAGATTTGAACATGACTTTGACAATATTGAAGATACTACTATTCACTTTGATAACATATACCAACCTTATGGAAATCACCAAATTAAAAATAAACTAGAAAAATATAACGGTGGATTTTCACATCTCCCTCAAAATATTTGTGACTATATTATTGAAAGTCATAAATGGTACTATGAACATTTTTATCCTGAATTTAATGGAGATTCTTAACTGAATGGATATCATTACCAAAAAAGAACAACAAGAATTTCTAGATTGGATTTTTTCAAATGAGCATAAATTTTTACCTAATTATGCTGGTCCTTATAGAAAATTTATGAGTCTTGATAAAATAGACGAATCAGAAAAACCAAGGTTGTTCTTTGAGGTAAAAACTAGAATCTTGAAAAAAGAAAATATTTTAGAGTGGGAACAAGATCCACTGTTTGGGGATATAGTTACTTGGAATGCAACTAACGGATTCATACACGAACATCTAGATGAAAGTCTTCCAGGAAGAGAGCACTTCAGATTTAATTTATTTTTGTCCAAACCAGAAAAAGGAGGGAATCCAATTTTAATGGGGAAAAAATTAAATTTTGAGGAAAGACAATACATCAAATATCATGTCAATAGGCAAAAACATATGTCTCTTCCAGTAGAAGGAGATAAACCAAGGATAGCAATATCTTATGGAATATCAATCACAACCGAATACTTAAATCAATTAATTGAAGTATAGATTACTAGTTATTGATTTCTCAAAAATTAATATCTAAACTAAATACTAAAAAAGTATAAGATAATCCCTTGGCACTTAATTTTCCGGATAATCCATCAGTCAATCAAATATTTTCTGATGCCACTTCAGGGTTTTATTACAAATGGGATGGACAAGTATGGCAAAGTTTTAGTCCAGGAAGTTCGGCAAATATTCAAATTCTAGATGATGTGAGTGGTTCCTTTAATGGAATTACCACGTCATTTTCATTAGCTTCAAATGGAAATACTATTACTCCGATTAATTCTCAGCAACTTGTAATTAATCTTGGTGGTGTTGTTCAAGATCCATCAGATGACTATGCAGTTTCTGGATCTAATATCATTTTCTCAGATCCTCCCGATTTGGGAGCATCTTTCTCTGGAATCTCTTTAGGACCTGCAATTCCAATCAGTAATATTCTTGACGGCTCTATTGTCCCTCAAGACTTATCAACAGGTGGTCCTTGGTGGCAATCAGATTATAAGGTTGGAATAGGAACAACGATACCAACATCACTATTGGATGTTGAAGGAAATGTAATCATTGCTGGAATTACTACAATAAATGCTGGACTGGCAGGAACTGCATTAGTTGTTCAAGGAAATGCAAGAATCACAGGTATTCTTACTGTAGGAACAGCAAGTATTACTTTTAATGGAAATACCAACAGACTGAATATAGGATCTGGAATTATTCTTGATGGTAACGATAATAAAATTAATGTAGGATCTGCAATTACTTTTAATGGTTCTACAGGTATTATCAGTGCAACAGAGTTTCGTGGTAACGGAGCAAACTTAACTGGAGTTCAACCATTTCAATCAGGGACTGCAATCATATTTGCACAAACGTCTGCTCCTGTTGGTTGGACAAAATCAACAACACATCACAACAAAGCACTTAGAGTAGTTAATACAAGTGGTGGTGGCAGTGGTGGAAGCGTTGGATTTACAACTGCATTTACCTCAAGATCTGGATTAGGTACTGTTGCTGGAACAACTCTTGATATCACACAAATTCCAAGTCATACTCATACTTACGACATTAGAACGGGAGCTAGTGCTAATGTTGACAATGCACTTAGAGGTGGAACGGGTGGACAAGTTCTTCAACCCACTTCTTCAACAGGTGGCGGTGGTTCTCACACTCACGGGTTTGCTCTTACAATGGATTTTGACGTTCAATATGTAGACACTCTTATCTGCACAAAAGATTAATAGGACACTTTAAAAACTGGCACACGCACCCTTCAGGAACCCTCTGGAGGGTTTTATAATATCTACATACGCAAGGCACCGATGAGGTTCTCCAATCTAGATCGACTGGTTTTCGTCACTTCCTTCATGGTTCTGATGAACTGGGGCGTTCGTTTGACTCAATCTGTTTTGAACTATGCTCTTTCTTGAAACTTCTGGATACAATTATAGCAAAAAACGTTGCCAACGTATAGTCGATTGGTTCATTTCTAAACATCTTCCCAGGCATAAACTAGAGATCTCAGTTCATCATCGTGGACTGTATCGTGAAGGTGTTTATGGATGGGTATGGGCTACTGATTGTGATTATCGTCCTCGTGTATTTGAGATTGAAATGCACAACTTTATGACTGTAGAACACTACACCAAGACGCTTCTACATGAACTCTGGCACGTTTATCAGCATGTTACTGGTGCTCTTAAGGATAAGTATGGAAAGCGTCTCTGGAGGGGCATAGACTACACGGAGACGGACTATTCAGAACAACCCTGGGAAGTACAAGCACATCAAATGGAAGAAGTACTCTATGAAGAATATCTGGACTACTTGACAAACTCTTAAATCCCTGTATAATAACCTTTGTGGAGGTTGAAAAACAATGATCTCAATGAAAGCTCCTAAGACTAAAAAACGCTTTGTAAACGTAACTCCTCTGAGTTCCAAAGCAAAGAATCGCTTTATCAACATCATGCAGTCTTTTCATTCTTGCGAGATTGAACAAGAGACTAATGATAAATTCTTTTTGGTATCTTTAAATCGTCAATACTGTTTTTGGGTACAGAAAACTGGAAATGAACATTGGGAGATTATTAAATAATTGTATTATAAAAAAGAATGAGCTGAAATTAAGATGAGTGCTCAATATGTTTATCTGGTAATCTTTGCTTGTGTTGCATATCTCATTGCTACTGATGAGAGTGTTGCAAAGGCATTTTATTACATCACAAAGATTGCACAGAATAAGTTTTCAATTTTTCGTTGGTGGTTGATACATAACCCAGCAACACCTTGGACACGATATTCTATGCACCGTCGTTCTATGAAGATGGCAAAAGAACTTATGAAAGAACTGGAGAAGAAACAATGAGTTATGATGCAGTATTCGTGTCCGATGTACATTTGGGCACGACACGATGTAATATTAAAAAGTTCTCCAAGTTTCTAAAAAAGATTAAAACCAAAAAGTTAATCTTGGTTGGAGATATTATTGATGTGTATTGTATGGAAAAGTATAATACACATTGGAAGAAAGAACATACGGAATGTGTTCATCAAATTCTAAACCTTGCAAAGAAAGGTGTAGAAGTCGTGTATATTCCTGGTAATCACGAAGGAATGTTGAGGAGATACTGTCCTTTTGAGCACAAGAACTTTAAAATGGTTGAAGAGTATGTGTATAAAACAAAAAGAGGTGATAAGTATCTTTGCACTCACGGAGATCAACATTCAGAGTTCTCTTCTGGTTCTTGGAAGCAACTGATCTTCAATAAAGGATATGAATTGATTACTCCAATGAGTTTGTTTATGGAGAAGATTTTTCGTTTCTCTTTGGTTTATGCATTAAAGAACAGTGTTCGTGGTAAGAATTACATCAACCAATACGAAACTGATCTAGCTAATTATTGTCGCCAAAGAGGTGATTATAAAGGTATCATCGTAGGACACATTCATCACGCAAATATTCGTAAGTTTGATGGAATCGAATATATGTGCTGCGGTGATTTTGTAGATACTTGTTCTACAATCGTAGAAAAGAATGGTGCATTTCAATTAATGAGATATTGAAGACACTTCAAAAACCGTCCACAACCCCTTGACTTTCGCACTCGGGGGTTTTATAGTATTTGTATTGAAATCACTTCCTCATGACTTACAACGCAACAGTCAAACTTTGTTATATCAACGACACCGAAGTATCTCACAACAAGTATTTTCCAGAAATTATTGATAAGCAGACGATTACTATTGAGGCTCCCGCACAAGACTTAAATACTCATCAGTATTTTGAACTCTTCAAGGGATTTCTTCGTGCTGTTGGATTTGATGATTACGGCATTATGGACGGTGCTTGTCGTGTTGCATTTAATGATTGCAACAGGGAAGATGATATGAAGAAATTGATGGATGAGTATGAACTACAGGATAAACAGGCATATGATGATGACGATTGCCTTGCTTGGCTAGAAGAAGAAATTCGTGAGTTGAAAGCAGAGATTGTTGATCTGAAAGCAAAGATTTCCCGTTATGAAAATCCTGATGCTGAACAATATACTGCTGAGGAGATTGAGGCAATGACTCTAGAGACTCTTAATGAGTGTCAGAATAAAATGAAAAGTCCTACGGTAAAGTGGAACACTGAAGTTAAATTTGTTCCCTCTGCGACAAAGGAAGAGAATCAGTACAACAAATGGAATGGTTTAGTTCCTGGTTCTGATGAGGCATATAGGAAAGGATGTACGTGCCCAATTTTAGATAATCAAGAAATGCCTGATGAACGTAAATGGGTAAATGGTGATTGTCCTCTGCACGGTAAAGTAAAATGAAACCCAGATTCCGTGCTGTTCTTGAAATGGCAATTGAAGAAGGTGTGCGTTTTGGTTATCGTCGCGCTCACAAGCATGTAGAAAATCCACATGAAGATGCTATTGCCGATTCTATTGTAACTGAAATCTTTAACTCTCTTGATACTTGGTTTGAGGATGTAAATGATGTCGCTGATTGACACTCTAGAATACTTCATTGATGATGCTCAGGCACATGTATGTGATCTTGAATGGGAGATCCGTGAAGAGACAAACTATGATAATGAAGGACATGAGCAGCGCATGGAATATTTTTGCGAGCAGTATGATGAACACAAAGCACGTCTAGAAGATCTCAAACAAATCAAAATTCTGGTGGAGGCACACTGTAAATGAAACTCTTTCAAGTCGGTGTAAGAGAAGATTATGGTAAAGAGTACTATCTCACTTTCCTAACTACAAAACATTATTCACTTCTTCAAGCAGCAGTTGATTGTGGTGAGTATGGTTCTTGGATTGAGTGGCCTTATCTTCAAATCAATATGGGATACGGTAGACTATTCTCTTTCTTGTTTTCTATGGGTAAGTTAGGTTTTACTTTTGATATTGCTGGACGAAATTGGAGAGATGAGTTGTTTTATACTCAAAAAAATGAAACCACTACCACCGAAAATTGAACTTGATATTATGTGGGCTGTTTCTACCAGTTCCGCAATAGAAAGTGGCATAAAACCTCATATCCTCTTTGCCAGATTGCTGTATGATGAACTTCATGACATCAAACCCCCTGTAGGACTTGCTAACTAAATTATGAGTTTCACTAAAACTATCTCTGCTGTTGCTGCACTCGCAAGTATCTTTGGTGTGAGTGTTGCTGGTTATAAACTTGCTGAAAGTTCTACAAATACCATTCAACCAACACTTGAGGAGAAAATCACACAACTTGAGAAACAACTGGAAGAAGTAAAAACTCAAAAATCAGTTGAGAAAGTGGTACAACCCCAATCAGTAGTAGCACCAGCACCTGTTATACTACCACCAGTAACACCACCTCCTCCTGTAGAACCACAGCAATGAAACCACAAACATTCAAACATATCTCCCGTGCGATTGATAAACACGGAGTTCATCATCTTGATGCTCTTGATGATTTCGGACGCCATTGGTATGCTACAATGCAGCAGAAAGAAGAACCCTGGTTGACTTACACACAACAATGGACTTTGAGGACACACTGACTGATGAAGAGTATGATGCTATGTTTCCTGTGGAGGAGGGTGACTTATGATTGAAGATTTCAAAGTAAAATTGATTGGTAATTATTCTAACCAAAAGCAAGCATTTAACAGTCCACCACTTTGGGCACATATTCATATTAAATTTGAAGAACTTCCTGACGGAATGTTATACTCAAAGAGTTGGTATGATATTGATGGGG
>Ga0222712_10001456_pt1 | contig 29229 bp, 25 predicted proteins | sample C33_657DmetaG_FD_165043 | JGI IMG/M metagenome (GOLD analysis project Ga0222712, IMG submission 165043) | Estuarine water microbial communities from San Francisco Bay, California, United States - C33_657D | ecosystem: Environmental > Aquatic > Marine > Unclassified | place: USA: California... | reverse complement strand
CATGGACGGCTAATCTCATCATCGAGGATCGCTTTGGCTCCGTTCAAACGGCCGCGATGCAGATCCTGCACGGCTTTCAGGCGACCCCAGAAAGCCCGCGCCTCACCATCCGGCTCGACGAGGTTGTCATATCTCCCGCGCGCTGAGGCGAGGTCCATCAGAGCCCGTTTGCGAAGCTCACAATATCGGCGATACGTGCAGGCTTAGACAGGCAGCCCGATGGCATGATCGGCAGAGCGGAAATCTCTTCGGCATCCGGCGTGCGCCCACTGAGCACCAGAAACTTGAGATGACGGGCGGCCAATTCCGGATCCTGTGCGACCCGGCGGATCAGGTCCAGTCCGCTTTCCGTGCCCAACCCCAAGTCAACCAACGCACCCTTTAGCGACGGATATTCCCGCAGCTTGGCGAGGGCTGCATCGACCGAACCGGCACAGGCCGCGACATGGCCAAAGCTATCGAACAGCTCTGCCATTTCCGCGGCCAGGTCGGCTTCATCTTCGACCACCAAAATGGCAGGCGCATCGGCGACGGGCGATGCCACTGGCACAGCGGGAGCAGGACGGACATCAACTGCGGATTGCCCTGTCACGTCGGTCTCGACGCCCGAAAGACTGCGCTCAACAGCGGCCAGCAATTCATCAAACGACACTGGCTTGATCAGGCATTCCTTCGCGCCAAGGCTGCACAGCGTTTCGATCGTTTCGTGGTCGCCATAGGCTGTCATCATGATTATGATCGGTGATGCGATGCGCGAGCTGCGCACCGCCTTCAGGATGCCGATGCCGCCAAGGCTGGGCAGCTGGACGTCGCACACGACAAGATGCGGACGAAAAAGCTCAATCGCCGCAATTGCCTCTCCGCCATCGCCGCGATCGAGCACGTCATATCCCTCGCCCTGCAGCAGATCGACAAGATCGAGCCGGAGAGCTTCTTCGTCCTCCACGATGAGGATGCGGGCGTCGGTCATTCTGTCACCTCTTCTGTACGCTTGGACTTGCGCGACGCACCGGCAAGGCGGAAACGCAGGAATACCCAGGTGCCGCCATCTTCTCCATCTGCCACACGGATTTCGCCGCGGTTGGTGGTCGCAAAGACACTGGCCAGATGCAGGCCGATGCCAGACCCCGTGGTGCCGGTTGCATTGGCCCCGCGATAAAATCGATCGAAGATATGCGGCTTATCTTCCTCCGCAATGCCACTGCCATAGTCTGTCACAGTTATAATCGCGTTGAACTGCTTGCGTTCAACACGGACATCAATTGGCTTTTCAGGCGGCGAATATTTGTCGGCATTTTCAAGGACCGCAATCAGCGTGAGACGCATGAGTTCTGTGTCGGCGAGAACGACAAGATCGGGCTCTGCGAAAACATTGAAGGCGCGGTCAATGCCAGTCGCTTGGAATTCATTGCAAACTTCGACAATCAGTTTGCCGAGGTCAACCGCCACCATTGGCGCTTTGCCTTTACCGCTATCAATGTCGAGGAGACGGACGAGGCGGGTCAGCAGGCCTGCAATTCGGCCTGTCGAACGGCGCATCTTCCGGGCGCGCTCAATGACGCCTGTCGGCTCCAAACTGCCCGCCCGGCGTTCCAGGATTTGGGCGCTAGAATCAATGACGGCAAGCGGTGTACGGATCTCGTGGCTCATGACGCGCATGAAGCGGCGTTGGGTTTCGTTGGCTTGGCGTTCCTTTTCGAGCGCCGCCGCCACGAGCTTTTCCTGCGCCTGACTGCGGACTTCGGCCGCAGACAGCTTCCTGTGCACGTCCATCAGATGCATGCCGAACCGGTCAATCTCTTCGACTTGGGACCCGCTGAATTCCGGGTCTTTCCCTCCGCGCGTCATGGTTTCAACCACGCCGGACAGCTGCTCAAGCGGCTGGGCGACGACATAGCTCATTCGGCGCGACCGCACATAGAGGAACGCGAAATAACCGAGGTAGAAGAGCACAAGGATCACCAAAATGATGACGGTCGCCCGCGTATATTGCGCGCTCAGATTATCGGCCGTCTTGTTGATGTTTGCTTCGGTGCCAACGACAACGAGATGCCAGGCCGGGCCGTCCACTTGGGCAAAAGCGGCAATGCGCTCAGTTCCGCCGAGATTGAAGTGAATATAGCCGCGGCCCTTTTCGAAGACGGCCTTGCCAAGCGCCCGGGTATCTTCCCGCTTCAACAGGTTGAACTGGCCAGGCTTGAATGTGTTCTTCGCAATTGCCTTGGCATAGCTGTGCTCGGTGAGTTCGCGGACGCCGAGGTCCTTTTCTCCGGACGGTTGCAGGGCAATGATGGTGCCATCGCGCCCGATAAGCATGGCGTAGGCGTTCCAAGGCAGATCTGTTGCCAGAAGATGGTCGACGATAGACCGGATCGTCACGTCAATGCCGACCACGCCTTCAAGCCGGTTACCGATGTAGACCGGCGCGATGGAGGAGACCATCCAGCCCTGCCCTGCGGGGTCGATATAGGCGTCGGTCCAGACCGCTTTGCGTTTGGGATTATGCGCTGAATCCGCCTCAAAATAGAAATTGAAGGACGGGATGTTCATGCGCGCGGGATAAGTCGACGTATCGAAATAGGGATAGATGCGGTTGTAGCTGTCAAACGTGTTGAAATAGACTTGGGACACCAGCGGATTGCTGTTCTTGATATCGGCCATCAATGGGTCGAGCCGTTGTGTCCGCCAGACCTTTGCCAGCGCCGCATCATCGATCGGAACAACACCGCTGAAGAAGGACGCCGTCGTCCCATTGTCTCTTATGGTGCGAAAGGCGCCATTTTTATCGAAGGAATAACGCGACCGCTCTTCCGCCGTCGGCGTGGCTTCCGTCAGAAGAGCGCTGCGCGTCTGCAACGCAAAGATGGACGTCATGCTGGTCACGCCGCGCAGTGTTTCCGAAATGGTCGTCGCCTCCCGCGTGGCGATGTCTTCAAGATAGCTGTGGGAGACTTCCTGCACGGTGCTGATATTGGTGTCGTAGCTGAGCCGACCGCTGAACCAGAAAACGGTGAGGAAGCTTATCTCGATGACCAGCAGTGGGATCACGGCCGACCGGAAAAGCGCGCGCCAGAACCAGTCCTGGAGCGAAACACGCGCCTCTAAAATGCTGCCTTTGATCAATCGACTTTCCCACCGGTGCTACGGCACCCCAAATTCTATGATGTTAACGGCAGCAGACGCCTACCCTTCACACCTTACCAAACCGGCCAAAAGCAATGCGGATGGCGATCTGCCTCTTAGCATGCTGGGGTCACTAAAGTCTTAACATTGCTTTAAGGGAACTGTGCCAAATTGCTGCAATCTGGCACTATCTCCGTTTCGCCAAAGCACCGAAAGCCAGTAACTCCTAAGGAATCGGGACCGTTCTAGGGAGAGGAGATCGGACCACGATGAGACAGATCGCGTCCAGGCGATCAATTTACGGTGGGGTGAAGATGACGTTATGTTGAAAGAAACTATCAAGCCCTCTCAAGAGATGGCGCTCAATATCCTTCTTGTTGATGACGATAAGGATCTGCTTGTCGAGCAGGCGGACCTCCTTGATGCGTTGGGCTATAGCTGCCGAACCGCAACCACGGCTGAAGAAGCCAAGGCCGTCTTCAACGGGCACCACGACATCAATTTGGTCATTTCCGATTGGTCACTTCCTTCAGGAAATGGCGTTGATTTGATCAAATCCCTCGGTGAAATGAACCGGAATGGCCGCAATTTTGTCGGCATTTTGTTGACGGGCTACCCCTCAATCGAACTCGCCGTGCAGGCAATGCAGGATGGATTCGTCGATTTCCTGAGCAAGCCAGTTTCCCGTGAAATGTACGAGGCCGCTTTAAGCCGCGCCAGTGAACGGTTGGCCGGACAGGCACTGGCAAATTCGGACACCAAGGTCGTCGAATCGGTCGCGAGCATTCAGGAGTCCTTGAACGCGCTGATGAGCAAGCTGGGTCTTCAGGATAAAGAAACGACGACATCTGATGAAGATGTGGCCGCATCGATCCGGAACCCGAATTCGGTGCATCCTGCCGTCCTCAAATCGATCATCAAGGCGCGCCGCAACCGTCAGAAGTATTTTGAAGGAGACCTGTTCTCCGATCCGTCGTGGGACATCCTTCTGGAACTGACGGCAGCGCACGTTGAAAACCGTCAGGAATCAGTGACGAGCGTCGCGATCGCGGCGTCAGTGCCGGCATCCACCGCCATCCGCAAAATCCGCGAACTTTCTGATCGCGGCCTGTTGAAGCGCTGGACGGATCCGACGGATGCCCGCCGAATCTTTGTTGCGTTGACCGAGGATGCATCGAAGCGGATGCTTGCGATGCTCGCCAGCGCCGAGAATGCGCCAATCATCTGACGATCTGATGGGCGCAACGCGAAAGCAGGATAACAGGACAGCCATCGGCCAGCAGGCGCCGGTGTCTGTCCTGCTGCGGGAATTTCGGGCGCTCATCACCCAGCGGATCCGGCAGTTGACCGGCATCCCCACCCGAAGCGAGCGCCTGACGCTCTCCACCATGCGTGCGATGCATGGCGCCGGTGCCGCTATTGCCGGAGAAGATGTCCGCTGGGATCCTGTGCGTGAACGCGTCAGTATGACCGTCCGGGGTGAAAGGGACGTTCCTCATATCGCCGAATGGTCCATTCGCGGCGTTGATGCGCGCACCTTTGAGGATTCCCGCTCAGATCAACTTTTGGCAAACTGCTTTTGGGCAGAGACCCCGGCAGGCCCCAGATGGTGCGGACTGTTTGCCAGCGGCAATACTGGCCCGGGCCAGTGGCGTTCCGGCAGCGTGATCGAAATGCGCCGTGCGGAAGGGCGACGGGATGCGCCGCGGGATGACCGGCTGACGCAGCTGGGCGCTATGGCTTCCACGCTGAGCCATGAACTCAAGCAGCCGCTAGCCACCATCGCCTTTGCAGCAGAAAACGGGAAGCTGCGGCTCGTCGGACAAACCGACACCCGCAGCGAAAAGGCGCTCGAAAAGTTCGACAAAATCCTTGAACAGGTGGAGCGCGCCCGGAACATCACAGGCAAGATGCTCGCCCATGCCAAGGCGGAGGCGGACGCCACTGCCGAGTTTGATCTGGAAGCTGCCATCCGCGCTGCCCAGTCGCAAGCCGCTGGCCTCCTCGTGCGCGACGACATTCAATATGGCGAAACCGCGATCCCCGAGCACGCAACAATCCTCGGCTTTTCGCGGCTGTCGTTCGAGCTTATCATGCTCAACGGCATCCGAAATGCTGTGCAGGCCATCGCCGAGGCACGCGCCAAACATCTGGTGACGCGCGGACGCATTGATATCGCCGTGAAACGCATCGGCACCGGCAGCCTTGCGGTGTCCATCATCGATGATGGTGCCGGCATCTCGCCTGAGATTGCCGACAAGCTGTTCAGCCCCTTTGCCACCTCTAAGCAGGGGGAGGAAGGCAACGGCATTGGCCTCCACATGTGCCGCCAATTGGTTGAGAAGGTCGGTGGAACGCTGGACCTCGTCTCCAACCCCGATGCGCGCGGCGCGCGGCTGGTGATGACCTTCCCGGAAAGCGCGGTGCGTTTCACCTCGCTGGGCAGCTGGCAGCAGGGCTAAGCCGCCAGAAACGAAATCTGCCGCCAATCGCTGTGGAACTCCCGACTGCAAGATGGCATAGCATTGCTCGACTGCGCCCGTGCGATGGCGCGCCAAGTGGAGGATAGACGACATGGCCGACCAACCCGATCCCGCGAACAACCAGCCACCGGGCTATGTCCCGCCAAAGGTCTGGGTCTGGGACACAGCCAATGGCGGCGCCTTTGCAAACATCAACCGCCCCATTTCCGGCGCAACGCACGACAAGGAATTGCCGATCGGCAAGCATCTCCTGCAGCTCTATTCCATGGGTACACCTAATGGCGTCAAGGTCACGATCATGCTCGAAGAGCTGCTCGCGCTTGGCGTGACCGCAGCGGAATATGACGCCTGGATGATCATGATCGGAACGGGAGACCAGTTCGGCAGCGACTTTGTGGCGATCAATCCGAACTCGAAAATCCCGGCGATGATGGACCATAGTGTCAGCCCGCCCGTCCGCCTGTTTGAAAGCGGCTCGATGCTCTTCTACCTTGCGGAAAAGTTCGGCCATTTCCTGCCAACCGAAACGCACAAGCGCGCAGAGACGATGAACTGGCTGATGTGGCAAATGGCATCGGCCCCCTATGTCGGCGGTGGCCTTGGCCATTTCTATGCTTATGCACCGTTCAAGATGCAGTACCCGATTGACCGGTTCGCCATGGAGACCAAGCGTCAACTGCACGTGCTCGACACGCATCTTGCCACCAACAAATACATGGTCGGCGACGATTACACGATTGCCGATATGGCCATCTGGCCCTGGTATGGCTCCATCATGCGTGAAGCCTACAACGCGCAGGAATTCCTGAACGTGAAGGAATACACCCATCTTGCCCGCTGGGTGACTGAGGTCGGCAAGCGCCCCGCCGTCATCCGTGGCCGCATGGTCAACCGCACCTTCGGTCAGCCGGAAACCCAGCTGCGCGATCGCCATGACGCGAGCGATTTTGACAATAACCGCGAAGACATGGTCATCGCCCGCGACGGCAAGCGCATCTGACCAAGAGCGGCGGGATGGCAGTAGACAGGCAACGCTACCATCCCGTCTATGCGGGCATGGCCACGACCATCTTTGAAAAGATGTCGGGCCTGTCACGTGAATTGGGCGCGATCAACCTCGGTCAGGGGTTTCCCGATGATCAGGGCCCGCCCGAGCTGATCGCTGCCGCCTCCCGTGCGCTGGCGGAACGCTCCAACCAATATCCGCCTATGGTAGGCGTTCCGGAACTGCGGGATGCTATTGCGGCCTTCTATGCGCGGCGTCAGGGCCTATCGCTCTCCCGCGAGCAGGTGATCGTCACCTCCGGCGCGACCGAGGCAGTTGCCGCCGCTCTTCTTGCTCTGGTCCAGCCGGGCGATGAAGTGATCGTCTTTGAACCGGCCTATGATGCTTATGCGCCGATAATCCGCCGCTGCGGCGCGACGCCGGTCTTTGTGCGCCTCGCCCCGCCCGACTGGCGCTATGAGCAAGAGGCGATTGCGCGCGCGATCACGGTGCGCACACGCGTCCTCATCCTCAATGATCCGCTCAACCCGACTGGATCTGTCGCCAGCGACACCGAACTTGCCATGCTGGCGGACATCTGTGTCAGGCATGACCTTGTCGCCATCTGTGACGAGGTGTGGGAACAGGTCCGCTTTGACGGGCAGCCGCACCGCTCCCTGCTGACGTATCCCGGCATGGGAGACCGCACCCTCAAGATCGGATCAGCCGGCAAGATTTTTGGCGTGACGGGATGGAAAATCGGGTGGATGTGCGCCGCACCGGAGATGGCGAGGATGGCCACCCGTGCGCATCAGTTTCTAACCTTCACGACACCGCCTGCCCTGCAACATGCCGTCGCCGAGGGTCTGACCGACGATACCCTTATCGACAGCCGGACAGCAGGCTGGGCGGCCTCCCGCCAGCAGTTGAATGACGGACTGGTCCAGGCCGGCTTTGCCGTGCTGCCGGGGGTCGCAACCTGGTTCACCTGTATCGACCTTGCAGCCTCTCGCCTTGCGCTTGATGACGTGACCTTTGCGGACCGCGCCATCCACGAGGCGGGCGTTGCCAGCATTCCCGTGTCTGCCTTGTTTGACGACGGCAGCCCCTCCTCCATCGTCCGGCTATGCCATTGCAAAAGCCCGGAGATGATCAGCAAAGCCGTTGCGCGGCTGGCGGCGTTCCGAGTGGCCAACGGCACGTAAAGACGGCGCCGGAGTTTCCCCCGGCGCCGCAATTTCCCAGAGCCCCGCTGCCGGGGCTCTGGCAGGAGAGTCTCTTTAAAACTCGAACTTAACCGAAGCCGAAATCGTCCGTCCGGCCACCGAACGGGCAATCGACGTATCATACGCCCCGTTGGCATCGGTATCGAACAGGCGGGTCTGGTCCCCTTCGGTAAAGCCAGCCTTGTTGAACAGGTTGTTCGCATTGACTGACAGGGTCAGATTGTCACGGACCTTCACGTTCGCAAAGGCGGTGACTGTGGCGAAGCCCGGTTGCACGAAGCGGTTTTCAAAGTCGACATAGGACTTGGACGTCCCGTTGACCGCACCGCCCAGCGTGAAGCGATCTGCAAAGGTGTAGGATGCGCCAAGGTTGTAGACCCAATCCGCCTGACGCTGCGGCTTCAGGCCGTTGCGCGCCGGATCATTAAAGTCCTGCTTGGCCTGTGCGTCCGTCCAGGCACCGTTGCCGAACAGGTTGAAGCCGCCAATGTCATAGTTGAACTCAAGCTCGACGCCGCTCGACGTGTAGATACCACCGGTCGCGAGGTTGGTGGTGATCGAGAAGTTGCGCAGGTTCGCACGACCGTTGAAGTAGGTCACATAAAGCGAGAGCGATCCGGGGATGGATGCGCTCGTTTCACGCCATTTCACGCCCGCTTCGATCTGGCGGGTTGAGTTGCGAAGCAGGCCCGGAGCGACGATCTGCGCGTTCGAGAAAGCCCCGAACTGACGGTCGAAGTTCCAGGTCGTGCCGCGGCTGTAGCGGCTGAACACGGCCAGATCATCGTTGATCTTGTAGTTGGCACCGAACGAGTAGGACGTGCCAGACAGGCTATCCCCAATCGTGCCACGCGTGGCCGGATCGTTGATCGGCACGCCGATTTCCGCCGGGCCGATGCTGCCATTCTTGTTCACGTCGACATTGCGGGCCGAGCTGAACTGCGCAAAGCCGCTATAGTGCATCGTCTCGCGGCGCAGTGAACCGTCGAGATTGATCGCGCCAAATGTCGCGTTCAGGCCGCCATAAACGGCGTCCACATCTGCCTGCATGTTCCAAAGGATGTTGCAGCAACCGCCGAACGCGCCGTTATAGGTGTAGACACCCGCTTCGGTGAAACCGGGGACGTTGATGATCGCGGCATCGTCCTGCGTGGACACGAGCATCCGGCCCCAATGCCAGGTCTGCTTGAAGTTCTGGACCATCTTGAAATAGCCCGCCGACGCCGTGATGTCGCCACCCGCTGTTTCAAACGTCTTGGTCACGCGCAGGTCGTTCACGAAATTGCCCATATCGTTCAATTCAGTGTCAAACAGGGCGACTTCGGTGATGAGGTTGTTGCCCGTCAGCGCGAGAAGCGAGGCTGAGTTTACAGGCTTACCCGCATTCGGGCCATTGAAGAATACAGCCGTCGCGCCGGGACCAAAATTGGTCGACAAATAGCGGTCGGCAGCGTTGGCCGCATGGGTGAACGGCGCCACGAAGCGGCCGCTCTGGTTGGCGTAGCGGATCTTGTTGTTGACGGTGAGGCCAGCCCCGAGATCAAATTCAAATTCGCCACCGATGGTCTGCGACTTGGTGTGGATGCCATTGCGCAGATCACTGTAGATCAGGTTTCCGCTCGGATCGACGATCGGGAAGCTGATGAGGTTCGGGCTGTGCAGCGTCTGCGTGGCGGCGTTAAGGCCGGGCAGGCTGTTGGTGAGGACACCCAGCGTCTTGCCGTAATTGGCAGCCCCGGCCGCAACTGCTGCAACCGAACCGGCCACTTCGGTGATGCGCACCGTCTGCGGCATGTAGGTCGCATCTTTCTTGTCGATGACCTGACCATAGACGCGCACGAAGCCGCCATCGAATTCCTTGGTCAGGCTCGCACGGAACTTGCCGCCGTCAACCGCATTGAAGCCTGCATTCCGAATGTCGCCGCCAATCTGATAATGGCCGCCAAGATGGAAGTAGAGATCATCGGCAAGGCTGGCGCCATATTCGGCGTCGACGCGCGTGTCCTTATAGTCCACGCCCTTCATGAACTGGATGCTGCCGCCTTCGGTCTTCCCCGTCTTGTTGATGAGGTTGATGATGGCACCATTGCCGTTGGTGGTCAGCGTCGCTGCGCTGCCACCGCGCACCGATTCAATACGGGCGAGCGTCGCGTCCACCTTCACAAAGCCATCCGCAGGCGCAAAGTTGTGATCGCCGAACAACAGGACGGGCAGGCCATCTTCCTGAAGCGAGATGAACTGCGCACCACCGGTGACGGCGGGAAGGCCGCGGACCTGCATGTTGGAGTTGCCGCCGCCAGCCGAAGACTCAGCGCGGATACCGGGCAAACGACGGAAGATTTCCGCCGTGCCGCGCGGCGCAACATTGGCGACGCTCTCGACGTCAAGGGCGCTGACCGAGACGCTGGTGTCGAGGCGGTTGGTTGCCTTGGCAACACCCGTCACGACGATCTCAGCGACGCTGGTATCGGTTTCATCCGAGGCGTCCTGCGCGACGGCGGGCTGCACGGCAAAAGCCGCCACCGCCAGAGTGACGAACGACGCGTGCGTACGGAATACGGATTTCTTCATAACCTCTCCCCTGACCTTGAACTGGGTCCGCTTTGTGCGGGACGATGCGCTGGATAGCCCGAGAACAATCGATTGCAAATAAAAAATGCAATCGATTGTAAATAACGCCATCTTGGCGCGAAGGCGTGGCATTCTGGCCACACCCCGCGCATTGCCATCGCTTTGGACACATGATGCACCCCGTGGCGCGGCTGTGACATCCAGTTTCGCCTTGATTTGCATCCAGAACCCCTGAAAGGTGAACAGCGCTGAGGGGTAGTCACTGTTCGCATGAGCCAGATCAAGACCATGAAGGAGCTTGCCGATCTGGCGGGCGTCACCACCGGCACCGTTTCGCGCGCTTTGTCCGATTCTCCGCTGATTAGCCCCAAGACGCGCGAACGGCTTCAGGCTCTTGCGCGTGAACATGGCTTCAAACCCAATCTGCTCGCCCGCAACCTGCGGACCCAGCGCACCGGCGCCATCGGCGTTCTCATCCCGCTTGGCCATGAAAAGGGCCAGCACATTTCCGATCCGTTCTTCATCACCATGCTCGGGTATTTGGCCGATGAGCTGACAGAGCGCGGCTATGATCTGCTGCTGTCCCGCGTCATTCCAGAGGATGAGAACTGGCTCGACCAATATGTCGGCTCTGGCAAGATCGACGGACTGATCATCATCGGCCAGTCCAACCAGTCGGAAACGCTGGATGAAGTCGCGACGCGCTATCGCCCGATGGTCGTCTGGGGCGGCCATGCGCCGGGACAGGCGCATTGCACCGTGGGGTCCGACAATATCCTTGGCGGAGAGATGGCCGCCCAGCATCTGATTGATCGGGGCTGCCAGCGCATCGCCTTTTTCGGAGACCCGCAGGCGCTCGAAATCGCTCAGCGCCTCGAAGGGTGCAAGCGCGCGCTGGCGCGGGCCGGGCTCGCCGATAAACTCACCGTGTTGCCGGCCCATCTGGTCGCCGAAGCGGCGCATCCGGATATTGCCGGCTTTCTGGGTTCGGTCAGCGAACGGCCACAGGGCATTTTCGCCGCGTCCGACGTTATCGCGATGAGCGCGCTGCGAGCCTTGGCCGAATATGGCCTTGCGGTGCCCGGCGACGTGAAGGTGGTCGGCTTTGACGGCCTTGGCATCGGCGAACAGACGGTGCCCCGTCTTACCAGCATCTCTCAGGATCTGCGTCTTGGGGCGACCACGATGGTCGATCTCTTGCTGCGGCGTATTGCAGGTGAAGATACGGGGTCGGTCGTGCTGGACCCCAAGCTCATCGTCCGAATGTCGAGCTAGGCTGAAACAGCGAGCGCAAAGGCGCCCATCAGCCCCGCATCCTCTCCAAGGCCGGGGCCCATGACGATGGCGGACACTTTCCCTACAAAATAGCCCGCGCCCATATTGTCTGCCTCACTTTGGACAAGGCCAAGCAATCCCGGCGTCGCCATTACACCGCCGCCGAAGATGATGCAGTCGGGTTCCAGGATTGCCTGAAAATTGCAGACCGCCTGCGCGAGATACCAGGCGATCATCTGCTGCTCGTCCCCACCAGACTGGCATTCGGACAGGGATTTGCCCCAACGCGCGAGGATGGCAGGTCCGCTCGCCAATCCTTCCAAACATGCCCCGTGGAAGGGGCAGGCGCCCGCAAAGCCCGCATCATCAGGATGGCGCGGCAGGCGCATATGCCCCATTTCGGGGTGGCTCAAACCATGCAGGATGCGACCATCCACCACGGCGCCGCCGCCGATGCCTGTGCCGATGGTGAGGTAAAGGCACAGGCGCTTGCCCTGCCCTGCCCCCCAGCGGGCTTCCGCAAGGGCTGCACCGTTGACGTCGGTGTCGATCGCGACAGGGCAACCAAAGGCGTCAGCAAAGGGCTGCACAAGATTGGCACCGCTCCAACCCGGCTTGGGGGTGCGCGTGATGCTCCCCCAATTGGGCGAGGCCTTGTCGAGATCCAGCGGGCCAAAGGAGCCGATGCCGAAGCCTGCGTAGGGAACATCATGGCTGCGGAACCAATCCAGTGCCGCCGCAATCGTTTCGCCCGCATTCAATGTCGGGATTCGGTGGCGGTCGAGGATCACGCCATCTGCGTCCGCCAGACCAAGAACAAACTTGGTCCCGCCCGCCTCAATCAACCCGAAATGCGTTCCGCTCATTCCGCCTCCGCGACGACGCTAGCACGATCCCCTTCAAGATGAAGCCGGAATACAGGCGAGGGTCCACCCGCGAAGTGGCGGCGACGCCAGTCTGGATCATCGACAATATCCTGCGCGCCCGACACCCCGATCAAGTCCGCAAAACCATGGACCGTCAGATCGGACGTCACCCACCAGCTATAGCTTTGGAACAGCGCATCGGTGGGATTGGCAGCGACAAGGCCAGTACCGTTCAAGGGACTGAACGGGCCAAGCGGGCTTTTGCCAACAGCACCGTATAAGCCATTGGGGCCAGACGGCCCGGGCGCAAAGACCTTCCGCTGCGTCGACCAGAACAGATAGTAAAGCCCGTCCCGCGCGATCATCACGGGCCGTTCCAGTTCGTTGTTCAGGCCATCAGCAGACAAGACAGGCGGCAACAACTCCCAGTTGTCGTGATAGGCGTTTACTGCCCGGGCGACACCGATCACGCCGTTCCAGTCACTGGCCGAAGATTGAAGCGATCCTGTGAAGAACAAATAGTCCGCGCCTGTGGCTGGGTCCCGGAAGTGCGCTGGATCGCGAAAGCCTTTGATCACGCCGGGCTGGCCTTCAACCGCTCCGACGATGACATAGTGATGCCCATCGCTGCGAACCGACTCCATCGGTTCTGTCCAACCAACGGTCGACGCCGCGCCGTCTTTCACCGTCAGTTGTGCGGACAATTGGAACAGCCGCTGCGCCACCGTCGGCTTTGGCTCCCCCCGTATTCCCGCAGCCGTGTAAAACAGTGTCAGTCGCCCGTTGGCGGGATCATAGAGAGCCGAGCCTGCCCATTCGCGGCTGCCGGGGTTCGCGATATCGGGAAGAAGATTGCCGCAATCTTTCCAGACGCCATCCTTTTCCGTCACCAGACGGATGCGCGCACGGTTGTGGCGGGATTCCGGGTCTGGCTGGCGCGGCGCAGACAGCATGAGCCAAAGTGACCAGCCGTCAAAGCCCGCGGTCGTGCCATCGACATTCTGGACGGGCCACATGTCCCAAAGGTCAAAGCCGGGAAGGATGTCGACCAGATCGGACCGGCGGATATGGGGGATGACGTGCGGGCACCCCTCTGCGATGCGCGCAACGCACTCGCGGCGCCAGACAGATGTCGGCAAAGTGCCCTGCGCTTGATCCACCTGTTGTGCCCCTCCATCCCTATCTAAGAGCCGCCCATATCACGCGGGCTGGAGATTTCAACAATCGATTGCATAAATAAGCAAACGATCGATATCGTCGGGCTGTTGTCGGATCGCATTGCTCTTAGACGATATAGTGCGCGGTGGTCTTCGCTCTGATCTCATCTGCCGTCACGCCGGGTGCGGTCTCGATGAGCTTGAAGGGAGATGCGTGGTCCGGCCGCTGGAACACGGCAAGGTCGGTCACGATCATGTCGACGACGTTCTTGCCGGTGAGTGGCAACGTACACGCCGGGATGAACTTCGGGCTGCCGTCCTTGGCATTATGTTCCATGACGACGATGATCTTCTTGACGCCCGCGACAAGGTCCATCGCGCCGCCCATGCCCTTGATCATCTTGCCGGGGATCATCCAGTTGGCGATGTCCCCATTCTCGGCCACTTCCATCGCGCCGAGCACGGTCAGGTCAATATGCCCGCCCCGGATCATCGCGAAGGACGCCGCGCTGTCAAAATAGGCCGACTGCGGCAGTTCGGAGATCGTCTGCTTGCCTGCGTTGATCAGGTCGGCATCTTCCTCCCCCTCAAAGGGGAACGGCCCGATGCCCAGCATCCCGTTCTCCGACTGGAGCGTCACCGTGATGCCGCTCGGCACATGGTTCGCGACCAGCGTCGGAATGCCGATGCCGAGGTTCACATAGTAACCATCCTGAAGTTCGGTCGCCGCACGCGCGGCCATCTCGTCACGAGTCCAGCCTTTGGTTTCTTGGGCCATTATGCGGCCTCCTTCTGACGGACGGTGCGGAACTCGATCTTCTTGTCATAGGGTGCGCCGACGATCATGCGCTGCACATAGACACCGGGCAGGTGGATGCAGTCCGGATCGAGGCTGCCGACGGGGACGATCTCTTCAACCTCGACGACGCAGACCTTGCCGCAGGTCGCGGCGGGCAGGTTGAAGTTGCGCGCTGTCTTGCGGAAAACGAGGTTGCCGCTCTCATCCGCTTTCCATGCCTTTACGATGGCGAGGTCGGCAAAGATGCCGCGTTCAAGGATATAGTCCTGACCGTCGAAGCTCTTCACTTCCTTGCCGTCAGCCACTTGGGTGCCGACGCCGGTCTTGGTGTAAAAGCCGGGGATGCCAGCGCCGCCCGCGCGCATCCGCTCTGCCAGCGTCCCCTGCGGAGAGAACTCTACTTCCAGTTCGCCTGCCAGATATTGCCGTTCAAACTCCTTGTTCTCCCCCACATAGGAGGAGATCATTTTCTTGATCTGGCGCGTGCGCAGCAGCTTGCCGAGGCCTTCGCCGTCGATCCCGGCGTTGTTGGAGGCCACCGTGAGGCCTTTCACGCCCGACGCTACCACTGCATCAATCAGCCGCTCAGGAATGCCACACAGTCCAAAGCCACCTGCCGCGATCAGCATGTCGTCCTTAAGCACACCGTCCAGCGCGGACGCCGCATCGGGATAGAGCTTTTTCATGGAATCAGTCTCCGGAATTCAACCCCGCGCCTAGCGGACACTGGACGCAATTGCACCCGTTTAGGCGACAGTTGCTCCAAAAAGCGATCCAATTCCAGCCGTCGCCGCCATGGCAAAGGCGCCCCAGAAGGTGACGCGCAGCACAGCCTTACCCACCGGCGCACCGCCCATCTTCGCGCCGACCCCACCTAGCAGCGCCAGAAACAGCAGTGACCCTCCCGCAATCCAATAATCCACCGAAGCGCGGGGCGCGAGGTAGGCGGCCAACAGCGGAAGGGCCGCGCCGATGGAGAAGGCCAATGCCGACGCCCAAGCCGCCTGAATGGGCCGCGCAGCCATTTCTTCGGTGAGACCAAGCTCATCCCGCAAATGCGCCTTCAGCGCATCCTTAGCCATCAATTGGTCGGTCACCTGTTCAGCGAGCGCGCGGTCCAATCCGCGTTTTTGATAGATGGCGACCAGTTCGGCACGTTCCGCCGCAGGACTGTCCGCAAGCTCCGCCTTTTCCTTGGCGATGTCCGCTGCCTCGGCATCGGCCTGAGAACTGACCGAGACATATTCCCCCGCCGCCATCGACATCGCGCCTGCGACAAGTCCGGCCGTCCCTGTCAGCAACATGGTCGCGCTGTCAGCGCCGGCGGCGGCCACACCGAGCACGAGGCTGGATGTGGAAACAATGCCGTCATTAGCACCAAGGACAGATGCCCGCAGCCAACCGATCCGTTCCAGAAGATGCGTCTCGGTGTGGCTGCGGGCCATAGGATCAATACTCCAGTTTGAGGCCCGGACGGTTCCAGCGCACTTTGGCCAGTTTGCCGGTCCCCGACAGACATAACCAAGCATCCATCATATCGTGCCCGCCGAAGCAGATATTGGTGGTGAAGATATCAGGCGTGGCCACGAATTCGACCAGTTCCCCTTCTGGCGAAATGACCGAGATGCCGCACTCGCCGATGGTCGCGACGCAGATATTGCCATTGGCTTCCATCGCGAGGCTATCAAAGAACTTATAGCCCGCTGGGCGATAGATCGGGATGCCCGGACCGCCGGGGCCGGCCGCATCATCGACCTTGCCGGGTGCGATGACATTGAACGCCATCAGGCGGCAGGTATAGGTTTCGGCCGCATAAAGCCGCTTGCCATCCGGCGAGAGGCCAATGCCGTTCGGGTTGTTAGACGGGAAGATAACTTCTTCCAGAAAGCTGCCATCGGTCTTCCCATAGAAGATGCCGACAATGTCGTGGCAGCGCTTGGCATAGTCCACCTTGCCATGGTCCGTGAACCAGAAGCCGCCATGGCTGTCGAACACGATGTCATTCGGCCCGCGCAGCACGCAGCCAAAATCGCCGGACTTGTAGAGCACCTCAACCGCGCCGGTGTCGATATCGATCCGCTCGATCCGTCCGCCGGAATAATCATCGGCAATGCCGTGCGGCGCATATTCGCCTTGAGGGCCGCGGGCCCAATTGAAGCCGCCATTGTTGGTGCAATAGAGTTTGCCATCGGGCCCAAGCGCCAGACCATTCGGGCCACCGCCGGGCTTTGCCACCACGTCCTTGCGACCATCGGGCCACACCCGCGTGATCTGCCCCAGCGCGATCTCCGTCAGGATGACGCTGCCATCCGGCATCGCGACGGGTCCTTCGGGGAAGGCAAGTCCGTCTGTTACAATCTCCATGGATATCTCTCCTGCTTGTTCTTGTTTCGAAACGAAACTTGGCAGGCTGATCAACGGAAGGAAAGACCCAAAGCAGATCAGACGTCCTGCTTTGGCAAGGCCGCTATCTGATCCGCGTCTGAAACGACACGACAAAGCTGGGCTGCCCAGCCGCTGTCGCCCCGGCCATGGTGCCGGTTGGGCGGATGCACACATATCGGATCGTCGGGTCAAAGCCTGCCGTGGGCACATCGGTGCAGGCTGCAAAGTTGGCAGGGGCTGTTGCTGATCTGGACCAGCGCACATCGGTGGCCGCGTTGAATGTCAGCCCACTCACCGGTGTGCCGTTGGCGAATGTCACTGCACTGGCACCATTATACGCCAGTGTCGACGGCAACGGATCAAGGATGAAGACTGTGCTGCTGTCGACAGCCAAGCTCCCGGAATTAGAGATGTTGATGGAATAGCGCAGCACCGCGCCGGGAATCAGTTTGGGGTTTACCGAGCCGTTGACAGGGTCTGAGATGATCGTCGAGGACTTGACCGTTGTCAGCGAGGCATTGGGCGCCCGCGGGGTGTTTGTGACGGTGCAGGTGATCAGATCCCCAAGGATGGGCGTGATCGTTGCTGGAACAGCAAAGGCTGTCGTCGCGCCATTGCGCGCATTGGTGCACGACATGGTCGCGACATATTGGGACAGCACGGTCGAGCCCGAGGCGGCTTCCGTAAATGTGTAGGGCTGCCCGGCTGTCACCTGGAGGAGGGCTGTGGCGCCTGTGGTAACGGTTGTTCCTGTGCCGGTCGTCGTGGTCGAGGCAACAGAGGTCACCCCTTGGGTAATGCTCATCGTAAACTGGTCGCTGGCAAAGCGCCGCCCCGCGCCACCAAGGGCCTTTTGGATGCGAAGGTGCGGAAAGGCGGTGTTTGTAAAGGTGCAGGCGACGGCATCCCCGAATTGAAGGGCGCCAAAATTGAAGTTCGTGGTCGCAACATTGTTTGGCAACGGGGTTGTCGACCCGGCCGTGCCGTTGGTGCACGTCAGGCTAGGGCTGTAACTGGTGAGTGGGCTAACGCTGCCGGCAGCCATGGACTCAGACAGCGTGAGCGGAACGCCGGAGGCGAGCGAGACAGCTGCTGCCGTAAACGGCCCCGTTCCTGTGCCAGAGGTAACACCTGTTGCAAGGGTCGTTCCGGTGGATGTCGCGGTTACGTCGAATCTGAACTGGTCAGCCGCGTTAACGCGGGCACCGTTGATCACCTTTGTCAGCCGCATGGAGGCGAAGCGGACGGCGAACATCGCGCCTTGGAGGCCGCCGCCAACCAGTGTTGTCTGCACCGTCGTTGGGCTGGTCGATCCCAGAATATAGCCGCCCACCGTCCCCGGAACGCCGGTTTCTGTAAACGTCTGCGTGCCGATGCCGCTGATCGGCGGATAGGTCGCCCCAGTGATCGGGTCCACCTGATCGAGCAGTGTCCAGTTGCCACCATTGGTGTTGAACGACAGCGATTCCCCGTCATTGGTTGATTCCGCATCCGCCCCGACGAACATATAGGCCGTGACCGCAGGCGCACCGGGTGGCGGTGTGATGAGGATGTTGGAAATTGTGACCTGTGTTGTTCCCGCCGCCGATTGATAGAGAATCGGACGGTTGGGGATACCTAGAAAGGCCGTGTTCCCAACGGCAGCACCACCCCAAGAGGGAGCCGCAATAGACCTGATCGCAGCACCGGTTGTTCGAACTGTAAAGGTCAGAACGGCGCCATCAGACAGGGTGTAGCTGAAATTCTGTCCGGCGCCGGTCCGCGCAGTTGCATCGTTGTACGTCGTGAAGTCCAGCCAGCAATAGGTCTGCCAGCTTGCGGGCGCGGTCCCCTGCGACGTCGCAGGCGCACACACTGCGGCGAGTGCGGACCCAGACCAGGTCATGACGAAAACGGCAAACAACCGCGCGATCCATCGCGCAATTGCCAGCATCTTGTCGTTCCCCAACGCAGTCGCCCGGCTACTGGAGCCCCAAACTCGGGCCCGCACTCTGCGGCTTTGCTAAAGGAAAACGGTGAATATATCCATAATGGATAGATTATGGATGTTGCGTGGATGCCCTGTGAACCGCATGAGAGGCGTATGACGATACGCTCTCTTTTTGCGACGCCCTTTTATGAAGGCGCACTCGATAATCCTGACCTGCTTGAAGAGCTTGAAGGCTCTTGCCGCGCGCTAGAGGAGGACGATGTGGCCGGGCGTAACTGGTCCAAAGAGCATGGCTATAAGGGTTACACCTCCTATGCCTCGCTTAACGACCTCACGATCCGCGATCCCGCTTTTGAAGATCTGAAGCGCAGCCTCGATAAGCATGTCCGCGCCTTTGCCGAGGCATGCCATTTTGACCTTGGCCGAAAGCCCAAACTCGATAGTCTTTGGGTGAATGTCCTGAAGCCGGGCGGCACGCACAGCGGCCATATTCACCCGCACAGCATCATATCCGGCACCGTCTATGTGCTGGTGCCCAAGGGGTCCGGCGCCCTCAAGCTGGAAGACCCGCGCCTCTCGCGGATGATGGCTGCCCCAGCCCGCCGAGCGGATGCACCCGCGGAGTTTCAGCCCTTTATCTATGCCGAACCTATGGCCGGAACGATTTTCCTTTGGGAAAGCTGGCTGACGCATGAGGTGGTCCCCAGCAAAGCCAAGACAGACCGCATCTCGATCAGCTTCAATTACCGGTAAATTGGCGCTAACAAGGCGCATGACTCAAACCTACGACACCGAACTCAAGCTTTTCATCAATGGCAGTTGGCGCACGGGCGAAGGCCGTGACGAACATGCTGTCGTCAATCCGGCAACCGGCGATGTCCTTGCAGCTGTGCCCATGGCAACGGCGGGTGATCTTGATGAGGCATTGGCCGCCTCCGAGCGCGGGTTCGTCACGTGGCGCGCCATGGATGTCGAGGCGCGCGGCGCCATCCTCCGTAAGGTTGCGACCCTGATCCGCGAACGGACAGAGGCCATCGCCGTTCTGCTGACGCTGGAACAGGGCAAGCCCCTTGTCGAAGCGCGGGGTGAGGTCGCGTCATCAGCGGGCCTGTTTGATTATTATGCTGAAGAGGCCAAGCGCGCCCATGGCCGCGTCCTCATCCGCCCGACGGGCCAGCGCTCGATTGTCATCAAGCAACCGGTCGGGCCTACAGCGACCTTCACGCCCTGGAACTTCCCCGTCTATCTGATGACCAAGAAGCTGGCGGCCGCACTAGCGGCGGGCTGTTCGGTCATCGCCAAGCCGCCGGAAGAAACGCCGGGCTGCACTTCTGCGCTCATGCGCTGCATCATCGACGCGGGCGTGCCCTCCGATGTTGCCCAGCTTGTCTATGGCGTGCCGGATATGGTCAGCCGCCATCTGATCGGCTCCAAGACGATCCGCAAGATCAGCTTCACCGGCTCCATTCCGGTCGGCAAGCACCTCATGCGGCTCGCCGCCGATGGCGCGAAGCGCATCACGATGGAGCTGGGCGGCCACGCACCCGTCCTCATCTTTGATGATTGCGATCTGGAAAAGACGCTCGACATGGTCGTGCCGCAGAAGTTCCGCAATGCGGGACAGGTCTGTGTCTCCCCCACACGCTTCTACGTCCAGCGCGGCATTTATGACCGCTTTGTCGCAGGTTTTGCCGAACGGACCAAGAAGGTCACAACCGGCAGCGGACTGGACCCGGCGACCAATATGGGCCCGCTCGCCAATCCGCGCCGGCCCGAGGCCATCGGCGCGCTGGTCGAAGACGCCCGCAAGAAAGGCGCCAAGGTTCTGGCCGGTGGCGAACGCGGCAATCAGGGCTTCTTCTTCCAGCCAACCGTCCTCGCCGATGTGCCGCTCGAAGCGGATGTCATGTCGAACGAGCCATTCGGCCCGCTCGCCTTGCTGCGCCCGTTCGACACGTTTGACGACGCGATCGAGCAGGCCAACCGCCTGCCCTACGGCCTTGCCGCCTTTGCCTTTACGGAGAATGCCCGTCAGGCGAACATGCTGGGCGACGCCATTGAGAGCGGCATGGTCGGCATCAACACCTTTGCGATCTCTGTGCCAGATGCGCCCTTTGGCGGTGTCAAGGAATCCGGCTTTGGCAGCGAAGGCGGGCCGGAAGGTCTGGACAGCTATCTCGTCACCAAGGCGATCCATCAGGCGTGAGAGGGTGGCCGGGGTCCGCCCGGCTTGATGATCAAGATCAATGACACCCAACCGTGGCGCGCAGATGCTGGGCACGCTGTACAACACGGCTGAGGAAAACATCATGCGCCAAAATGAAGGTTCACTCGACCGCACACTGCGCGTCATCGTTGGCATTGCCCTGATCGCCATGGTCTTCGTCGGACCCAAGGCCGCTTGGGGCTGGATTGGCATTGTGCCGCTGCTGACCGGGCTGGTGGGCGTCTGCCCGCTTTATCGTTTGATCGGGATGAGCACCTGCCCGCGCCGCTGACCGTTGCTGTTTTTCTGCAATAGCCAGTTGGCCCTGTCTGTCTTAAACGACAGACATGGTTTGCGGCTGGATGTTGAGATGAGACGACCCCTCTGGGTTGCGGCGGGTGCTGTTTCGCTCGGCCTCGGCGCGATCGGCACGGTCCTGCCGCTCTTGCCGACTGTTCCGTTCGTCATCCTTGCAGCCTTCTGTTTTGCGCGGGGCAGTCCCGCATGGGAAGCAAAGCTGCTCGCCCACCCAATTTTTGGGCCACATATCCGAAGCTGGCGGGAAAAGGGCGCGATCAGCCGCAAGGGCAAGCTCGCCGCGACAGGCGCTTTTGCGGTCAGCATCCTGATTGGGCTGATGGCGTTGAACTGGCCCTTTGTCGCCATTCCGCCTCTCGTCGCCGCAGTCTGCCTCAGCTGGTTGTGGACGCGCCCCGAGGCCTGATCTTCCAACGGCCCGCCTTCCCGACTAAAGACAGTCCATGACGAACTCCAAGACACGCACGGGCGGGCGCATTCTTGTCGATCAGCTGGTGATCCAGGGCTGTGACCGCATCTTCTCTGTCCCCGGTGAGAGCTTTCTCGCTGTCCTCGATGCCCTGCACGATACGTCGCAGATCCAGAACGTGGTCTGCCGTCAGGAAGGCGGCGTCACCTTCATGGCCTGTGCCGATGGCACGCTGACTGGGCGCCCTGGCATTGCCTTCGTCACACGGGGGCCGGGTGCCACAAATGCCTCCATCGGCGTCCATGTCGCCATGCAGGATTCGCAGCCGATGATCCTGTTCATCGGTGACGTGGACCGGGGCATGAAAGACCGCGAAGGCTTTCAGGAGGTTGATTTCGCAGCGATGTTCGGCCCCTTGTGTAAATGGGCAGCGCGCATCGACGAAGCGGCACGCATCCCCGAATATGTGGCGCGCGCGTTTAATGTCGCCATGTCGGGACGACCGGGACCGGTAGTGCTGACGCTGCCCGAAGATATGCTGTGCGAACTGGCCGAGGCGCTCGACCGGCCGCGCGTGGACCCCGTCGTCCAGGCGGCACACCCTGACCAGATGACGGACTTGGCCGATCGACTAGCGGCGGCGAAGGCACCAGTCGCGATCATCGGCGGCGCAGGCTGGACGCCTGAGGCGGCGCGGAATTTCCAGTCCTTTGCTGAAAGCTGGGGCCTGCCCGTTGCAGCCGGCTTCCGACGTCAGGATGCCATCGCCAATGACTCGCCCGTCTGGGCCGGCAATCTGGGCTATGGCCCAAGCCCGAAACTCGTCGCACGCATCAAGGCGGCGGACCTTGTGCTGGCCGTCGGCGCACGTCTCGGAGAGGCAACCACCGACAGCTACACGCTCGTCACGCCGGATCATCCCGGACAGACCCTCATCCATGTCCACCCTGACCCCGATGAGCTCAACCATGTCTACCGCGCCGACCTTGCCATCTGCGCCGACATGACGCGCTTTGCGCAAAGCGCAGCGGCGCTTCCGGCTCCGGCGGAACCATCGCCTGCCGGTGCGCAAGCCCATGCCGAGTGGCAGGCCTGGAACACCCCTGCCCCGTTCGAAACGAAGGTCGATCTCGGCCAATGTGTCGCCGCCATGCGCGACGCGCTGCCTGCCGCCACGATCATCTGCAATGGCGCGGGCAACTTCTCCGGCTGGTGGCACCGCTATTGGCCTTATGGCGGGCTTGGCACGCAGCTAGCACCAACCGCAGGGGCGATGGGCTATGGCCCGCCCGCTGCCGTTGCCGCAGCACTCCGCCGCCCCGACAAGACGGTCGTTGCGCTCGCCGGTGATGGCGACTTCATGATGAACGGGCAGGAACTGGCGACGGCCATGCAATTTGGCTGCAACATCATCGTGATCGTCGTCGACAATGGCGTCTACGGCACCATCCGCATGCATCAGGAGCGAGAATATCCCACGCGCGTGTCGGGCACGGGCCTGTCGAATCCCGATTTTGCGGCACTTGCCCGCGCTTATGGGGGTTGGGCGGCGACCGTGGAAACGACGGCAGAGTTTGCACCCGCACTTGCCGAGGCAAAAGGCCGGTCAGGCCTGCGGCTGCTACACCTGAAGACTGATCCCGATCGCATCAGCGCCGGCACGACGATTTCGGCGCTGCGCGGGAAGTAGGAGACTAATCCCCCGCCCGCTTTGCCGTGCGGAAGCTTTCGCGCGTTACCGGATAACCCAGATCATCCGGGATGCAGAGCCAGGTTTCTTCGCCGTTCTTTTCCACCCATGGCGTGCACATGCGCACCGGAATGGAGCGGGCATGCTCTGCCGCCGCTTCAAACGTATCGAACAGCGCGAGCCGTTCCAGATTGCGATGCGTGGGGAAGATGACATGGACATCGCCGCGCAAAGCGGAGTCGATGGTCGCCTGAGCGCTATCCCAGAAGGTGCGCACATTTTCGGTCGCGTCAACAATGGCTTCGGGCAGATCATCTGGCGCGCGGGCGATATAGAAACGCGTGTCGAACACGCGCGCTTCCTTAAAGTTCGGGCGCCAGCGGGCAAAGGGCACGAGCTGATCCAGATCCAACTCGAGCTGTGCTGCATCGAGCAGCGCACTGAACATCTGGCGGTTGTGGAGCGCCTTGCGCGCCTCTTCCAGCCAGCCGGTAGGCGGCGTGGTCGTCAGACCGATGGGGACGCCCGATTCCTCAATGGTTTCGCGGATGGCGGCGATACGCGCGGCGGCGCATTCCCGTTCAATATGGCTGTGGCGGTCGGCGAGCAGATGATCATCGGGGTCAATGCGTCCGCCGGGAAACACGATGGCCCCACCTGCAAAAGCCATACCTTTGGAGCGCTCGACCAGCAGCAGTTCAGGAGCCCCATCCGCACGTTCGCGAAAGAGAATCAGCGTCGAAGCTGGAATGGCGGGGACCAAGAATTCGGGATCACCGGTTTCGATATTCACGCGCGTCGCTCTCCTGCGGCTCTGTTGCCGTCAGTCTCGTCTTGAACCACAGCGCGCGAAGGGACAAGCTGCTAACTCGACCAGTAGGGTCGGTGGGAGATGATGATGGGTATTGTCGAACTTCTCGGCGTCGCCGCCAGCGTCAGTCTTCTTGCTGGATGGCGGCTCTATCTGTGCGTTTTCGGTACTGGCCTCGCCATGTATTTCGGCCTGATTCAAGCACCTGAGCATGTCGCCGGGCTGCAGGTACTCGCCAACCCATGGGTCATTGGCGCGTCAGGCTTGGGCCTGATTGCGGAGTTTTTTGCCGACAAAATCGCTTGGCTCGATTCGCTGTGGGACTCTGTCCACACCGCGATCCGGCCCATTGGCGGCGCGCTGCTGGCCATGGCGATTGTCGATCCATCAAACACCACCTGGCAGGTCGTCGCGCTCCTTTTGGGGGGCAGCGCTGCGTTGGTCAGCCATGGGGCAAAGGCGGGCACGCGCGCCATCGTCAATGCGAGCCCGGAACCCTTTAGCAATGTGGCAGTCTCCACCGGAGAGGATATCGTGACCGGCGGCTTGCTTTACCTCGTCCTGCAGGAACCGGTTGCCGCATCCCTTGTCGCGGTCACATTATTGCTGGGCGCCATCGCCCTGCTCATCGCCGTGCGCCGGATGCTCCAGACCCTGTTCGCTGTGCCCGCTGTGAAAACCGACGCGCGTTAAACGCGCATCGGCATCAGAACGTAAAGTGCAGGCGACTTGTCATTTTCGCGGATCAGCGTCGGTGCGGCGGCATCGGCCAGATGCACTTCCACTGTTTCGCTTTCGATCTGGCTCAAAATGTCCATCAGATAGCGCGCGTTGAAACCGATTTCGAAGCCTTCCGAGCCATATTCGCCCGACAGTTCTTCGGCTGCCGTGCCGTTTTCCGGCGAGGTGACGGAAAGGGTAATCCGGTCCGGTTCCAGCGCCATTTTCACAGCACGGGTCTTTTCCAGCGCAATAGTCGACACGCGGTCGACGCCGGACATGAACGCCTTCGGATCAATCTTCAGGATCTTGTCATTACCGGTCGGGATAACGCGGTTATAGTCCGGGAAGGTCCCGTCGATCAGCTTGGACGTCAGCACTGCTGTGCCAAGGCCGAAGCGGATCTTGGTGGAGGACAGGGTCACTTCAACCGTGCCTTCGACTTCATCGAGCAACTTGCGCAGCTCAGCCACGCATTTGCGCGGGATGATGATGTCCGGCATGCCTTCTGCGCCCTCGGGGCGCGGCACTGTGACGCGCGCAAGGCGGTGACCATCGGTCGCAGCTGCTTTCAGAACAGGCTGGCCGTCATCACCGACGTGAAGAAAAATGCCGTTCAGATAATAGCGCGTTTCTTCGGTTGAGATCGCAAAGCGCGTCTTGTCGATCATCTGGCGCAGCGTGGCGGCAGGCAATTCAAACTTCGTCGGCAGTTCGCCTTCCGCGATGATCGGGAAGTCATCGCGCGGCAAAGTGTTGAGGCTGTAACGCGAACGGGCGGCGACAACCTGCATCTTGCCATCCGACGCGGTCAGCGAGACCTGCGTGCCTTCCGGCAGCTTGCGCACAATATCAAACAGCGTGTGGGCGGACACGGTGGTCGACCCCGCCACTTCGACGCTGGCGGCTTCCATCGTTTCATTGATCTGAAGATCAAGATCCGTTGCCATCAGTCGCATCGAGCCATCCGACAGTGCTTCAATCAGCACGTTCGAGAGAATCGGGATCGTGTTGCGACGCTCCACCACGGACTGGACGTGCCCGAGGCTCCTGAGCAGGTTTGCGCGTTCGATCGTCGCCTTCATTCAAAACCCCCGAAAGATGGTCTGATACCCCTGATGGACAGGGACTTATGGTTCCTCGCACAGTCATGGACAAGAATGTGCTTGCGGGCAAGACCGCGCGCCGCTTGCCATTGGAGAAAATTGTGGGAAAAGCGCTGCCCATGACACTCAAAGGCCGCATCTTCATCGCTCGCCATGGCGAGACCGTGTTCAACTTCGCAAAAAGGATGCAGGGCGACAAGCGCGACACCCCTTTGACGCGCACCGGATTCGCGCAGGCAGACGCCATGGGGGCGGAGCTTGCGGCCTATATCGGGCCCGGTACACCGCTCCATCTCTGGTCCTCCCCCTCCGGCCGCGCGCTCCAGACATTGGCCGTCATTTGCGAGCACATTGAGCATGACTGGCATCTGGCCAAGCATGACCCCCGCCTCTTTGAAATCAATGTCGGCGATTGGGCCGGGCGCACTTATGCCGAAATCATGGATGAGATCGGGCCGATCATCGACGCGGAGACGAGCCTATTCAGCGTCCGCGCGCCGGGCGGGGAATGGTATGACGAGATTGCCGCGCGCCTGATGAGTTGGATCAACGACACCGCACACATCGAAGGCGACCGGTTGGTCCTGATGCACGGCATGTCCAGCCGCGTGCTGCGCGGCCTGTTGCTCGGGCTGGACGTCAAAGAGCCTTGGAACGCCCCCATCGCCCCAAGCCTGCCGCAGGGTACAATGGTCGTGATCGAAAACGGTGTGGAACAGATCGTGCGACAGGGCGGGGGAACGCACCACGCATGAAGCGGGCGGGCGTCCTTGCCATCCTCCTCCTCGGCAGTGCTGCGCAGGCGCGGGACGCCTTGGGCATTTTTGATGGCTGGGGCGCGTTCAAGGATGAGAACCCCTATCGCTGTTTTGCGATTGCGGCGCCGGTGGAGGAGAGCAAGGGCAAATGGCGGCCCTTTGCCAGCATCGGCCATTGGCCGGACCGCAACGTCCGAAGCCAGTTGCACATCCGCCTGAGCCGGGAACGGCGCGCCTCAGCCGACGTTATCCTGACAGTGGGGGAACGCCGCTGGCGGCTCGTCGCCGGTCCATATAATGCCTGGGCGCCTTCCCCGCGCCACGACGCTTTCATCATCGCCAAAATCCGCTCCGCCCGCAGCATGAGCGTGTCGTCCGTGGCCAAGGATGGTAGCGCCTTTGCGGATACCTATCGCCTAAAGGGGGCGGCCACCGCGATTGATGCGGCAGCACTGGGCTGCGTCAACCGCTAGGGCGCGCCGACCTTCGTCTTGGGCGCATCCTGCGCCAGCCGGTCACTGGGCGGCGCCATGCCCGATGGCATCAGGAACTTGATCTTCCGCGCGGCAAAATCAACCGAGACCCTCTGAAACGCCCGCAGGCTTTCCATGCCCAGCAGCATCGACGGCTTCTTTTCCAGCTCAAACAGCTTGAAGGGATAGGCATCGGCAAAGGCCAGCGCTGCATTGCCCAGCATCACACCGGCAATCCGCAGTCGGCTGACGACCGTATAATCCGCCGGCGTCGACTTACCGAGCACGTCGATCATCTGGATGGGTTTGACCATGGTGGCCGGATTGCGTTCCACCATCAGCTTGCGCAGCCGATTATTGCCGACGCTGTTCTGTGCGCCGGTATCAACGATCACCCAGACCTTTTGGCCATTGGCATCCGCATCGGCGAGGACAAGCTGGCCGAGCCGCGTCCGCGCCGTCACGACGATCACGTCCACGCCATCGGGCACGTCGTCTTCCGGCGTATCGGAGGCCTGCAAGGTCATTGTGCCCGCCCGGAAATCCATCACGATCCGCTGCCCCTTCAGGCTATCGATCCCGATCAGGCCATCGGCCCCGACATATTTGCGTGGAAGGGCGGCCGCCCGCACTTTCCGGCTGACTTTGTCGGAAATCTGAATCCGGTCGATTCTGACCATGTTCACCTGCGCAGATCCGCCCATGGCGTGCAGCTTGGCAGTGCCGGATTTGGGCAACGCCAGTTGCTCGGCCAATTCCTTTGAAATGACTGTGCGGTCCGCACCTGTGTCGATCACGAAGTGAAAAGGCCCCTGCCCGTTGACCGTGACGGGCACTGTCATCCGTCTGGATAGGTCTTCCCCCACAGCAACAGTGGTTGCAGCCGGAGGCACATCGCCTGCGACGGGTTCCGGCGTGGCGGCGAATGCAGGTGCAGCGACAAACAGCGCGGCAGCTAGGCTTCCAGTGCGCATGGTCCTCTCCTCAGAGCCTCGGCCATTTTCATTTTCGCCGGAATGGCAGAATAGCATTGCCGGTCTGGCGATGCAAAGAGATCGCGGACCTCAGTCCGCCTGCATGGCGGCACGCGCCAGCGTTTCCGCTTCGAACAAAATCTGGTCGTCCGCTGCCCCTTGCGCCACGCTTTCCCGCCCGATGATCGCCATCACAGGCACGGCCAGCGGGCTGATGCGCGTGAGCTTACGGTGCACCATCGTTTGTGTCGCGCGGTCGAGCAGAGCCCCCAAGCGCCCGACATCGGTCATCCGCGTCCGCGCATCGGCCCATGCGGCCTCAATCAAAAGATGATCGGGCTGATACTTGCGTAGAACGTCATAAATGAGGTCGGTCGAGAAGGTGACCTGCCTCCCCGTTTTGCGCTTGCCGGGTATCTGCCGTTGGACCAACCCGCCAATGACAGCCACCTCGCGGAAGGCGCGCTTCAGCAGGGCGGAATTCTCGACCCAATCGATAAACTCATCGGTCATGATGTCGCGCGACAGGAAATCTTGGGGATGCTCGACCGGCTCAAGGCTCCAGATGGCAAAGCTGTAATCGTTCGCGACAAAGCCGATGGGATGCAGCCCACGCGCCTCCATCCGCCGCGTGATGAGCATCGCGAGCGACTGGTGCGCGTTCCACCCTTCAAAGCTGTAGATGACGAGATAGTGCATCTCTTCATGCGGGAAGGTTTCGACGAGCAGATCGTCCGGTGATGGAATGGAGGAGACGCGCGCCTGCATCTCCAACCACTCGCGCACATCCGCCGGGAAGCGCGCCCAGCTTGGTCGGTCATGGAGGAACTGCCGCACGCGCCCCGCCAGATGCGTCGTCAGCGGCATCCGCGCACCCATATAGCTCGGGATCCGCGCCTTCTTCGTCGTGGCCCGTACGATCAGATCCGTCCCGTCGGTGCGCTCGACCTCAAGGCTCATGCCC
>Ga0222712_10001455_pt1 | contig 29231 bp, 21 predicted proteins | sample C33_657DmetaG_FD_165043 | JGI IMG/M metagenome (GOLD analysis project Ga0222712, IMG submission 165043) | Estuarine water microbial communities from San Francisco Bay, California, United States - C33_657D | ecosystem: Environmental > Aquatic > Marine > Unclassified | place: USA: California... | reverse complement strand
GTGTGGCTGCAAACATTACTTCCAATATAGCTTCTGGGACTTATGTGTATGATTTTCAAGAAACCAACGGTGCTGTTGTTACAACCCTTTTAACAGGGAATGTTGTTGTGACAGGTGAGGTTACGCGATAATGCCTGATTTAACCACAGTCCAAGTTTATGCAAATAACATTTCTAATGTTTCTCAAGTAGTTAGCACTACTGTGTTAAGTCAAAGTAGTGGTACAATTAATTTAGCAAGTTTAAGTTTAAGTAATACGGCCCCAGCGGATGTCGCAAGAACTGCTAGTGCTGGAACAAGCAATGTGGCGGCTAGAGCCGACCATGTTCATAGCGCAGCAAATCTGCTTATGGATGGAGGAAACTATTAATGGCAAATACATTAAGAATTAAAAGAAGGTCATCAGCAGGAGCAGCTGGCGCACCAACAAGTTTAGAGAATGCAGAATTAGCTTTTAACGAAGCTGATAATATTCTTTATTACGGAACAGGTACTGGTGGCGCTGGAGGCTCAGCGACTTCTGTTATTGCCATTGCTGGTTATGGTGCTTACCTCACGCTTGGAACTGAACAAACAGTTACTGGTAATAAAACATTCTCTGGAACCGTTTCTGTTGCAACGCCATCTGCTAATGGGCATGCAGCAACAAAACTTTATGTTGACAATGCAATATCTAATGTTGCAACATCTTTTACAGCCGCTGGCGATAGCGGCACTGTTACGATTTCAAGTGGTACAGACACATTAACAATCGCAGGTGGAACCGGATTAACATCAAGCGCCGGGGCTACCGATACAGTTACGATTAATCTTGACAACACAGCGGTTACTGCTGGTAGCTATGGTGGTTCAGGAACTGTTGGAACATTCACTGTTGATGCACAAGGTCGTTTGACAGCTGCTGCTAATTCAACAATTTCAATTACAGCTTCTCAAATTAGTGATAGATCAACAAACCTTGTTACTGGCTTGTCGGGTACTGCAAATGAAATTACAGTTTCCAACTCTGGAGTTGGTGCAGTAACACTGAGCTTGCCAGCAAATGTTACTATTTCAAACAACCTTACTGTAACTGGTGATTTAACTGTACAGGGTAATACAACAACTCTTAACACATCAACTCTTGTTGTTGAAGATAAGAATGTTGTTTTGGCAAATGTTGCCAGCCCAGATGACACAACAGCAGATGGCGCTGGTTTAACAATTCTTGGTGCTTCCAATAAGACTTGGAACTGGGTTGATGCAACTGATTCTTGGACATCATCTGAGCACATCAATCTTGCATCTGGAAAGGTTTTTAAAATTAATGGAACAACGGTGTTGAGTGGAACAAATCTTGACAATGTTACTGTTGATGGTGGTACTTTTTAATTAGGAGAATCAATGGCTAACATTGTAAAACTTAAAAGATCTGGGACTGCCAATGCGGCTCCAGCCGCTAATTCATTAGAGCACGGGGAGCTTGCAATTAACTATGCTGATGGAGTTTTGTTTTATAAAGATGTAAGCAATACTGTTATTTCTTTTAGCATAACAGATGCGATTGCTATTTCAAATCTTGATACAGATCTTGCCGATTTAGAAGTATCCGTAGCCATGCAAACCTTCTAGGGCTTGGAATAGCTTCTCTGTTATAATTGAATATTATGGATGATGTAAAAATAAACACAAGTAAGACATTAACCCTTACTTTGCCAAGCGATCCTACATCCAATATTGTATCAGCAAGTCTTTATCACGAGTTTGGTTCACTGGTAAGTGGTCCAACTAATGCTACAAGGACAAGTGCTGGCGTTTATACAATTACTTACGGTCAACAGGCTTCTGGTATTTATGTTTTAAATTCAGCCGGAAGGCATAGAGTTGATTTTACTTATACGATAAGCGGAACATCATATACACAATCTCAATACATAAATGTTTATACACCGTATTATGATGCTGATATATTTTTTGAACAACATCCGGATCTTGAAAATGATTTTTATGACAAATTTGATTCTTATGAAAAAAAAGTTAGAAATATAATTAATACATTTTGTGGCCAATCTTTTGAATTTTATTCAAATAAATATTTTATATTAAACGGAAATAATAAAAGCACACTGCCTCTTCCTTTACCAATAGTAAATTTAAAAACAGTAACTATGAATGTTGGTGACGAGGATGAAGTGCTACTGCACGATTCGTCTGATTCCTCAGTAAACAATATGGAAAAATCTAGAGAGCCTTTTAACTTCCAATCATCAAATTGGATTCAGTTCAAGAATTCATACCTAGATAGTGTGCAGAAAATTGTTGTAACTAATAAATTTAATTCAGACGATGATTATAAAGTTGTTGGCGATTTTGGCTGGCAATTTGTTCCTAATAATGTTGAGCAAGCATCTGAGCTGTTACTTCTTGACATGATGAACGGTGATTCGGAATACAGAAGACATGGTATGACAACCGTGGATATGGATGTAATAAAATATCAAACAAAAGATTCATTTTATGAATCAACTGGAAATATTGATGCAGATATTTTGCTTATGGATTACACATTATTTATTATGGATTATGTGGTTTAATTATGGCTTATGGAACATATTTTCGTTTTACCCATAACGGAATTGTTTATACAAAGACAATTACAACAAATGCAGCAGGGCAGAAATATCCGACATTTACAAATTCTGGGATAATATATTTTCAGTTTCAAACCCCTACATTGTCATCAACAGGCGGAGAAAAAAGAGTTGCTCCATACAACGAAAACATAGCGTATTATGAGGCGATTGTTCCAAATAAATATGATTCGTACATAACATTTTCTAACCGAATTGGATCTGTTAAAGATAGATACGGTAATGCGATTAGTTCGGATATTTATGAGATTATAGGTATACAGCCTAAATTTTCATATTCTGGAAAAAAACATCATAATTTAATTATGCTTAAAAGGGTAATAGAACCACAATGATAAAGTTTATAGTATCCCATAATATACAAAAGTATATAGATAGTCTGAATACTATTCCCCTAGATATACAGACAGCAGCGGCAGAGGCTGCTGTGGCGACTGCACTCAATTTGGAGGAAGTTAACCCCCCATACGCTGTAGTAAACATATCATCTGACGGTAATGAATTTACAATAACTACAGACAATATTGGGTATCAAGAACATGTTGTTGAAGAAGCAAAAGAAGTTTTTATAGATACATTCAATGAATCTTTTAAGAATTTAAGGAGCGCAAATAATGGGAATTAGTGTTTACGATGTCAACACGCGAGTAAAAAATGACGCTACTGTTATATCAATTGCCGGGAAAACAATGAATTTTTTTCCGGTGGTAGCGACTGGGAACGAGCCAGCCCCTTTTGTTACATATTTATACCAGCCTAGGGTTCCTGATGTAGAGCAATATTGGTTGAGGTGCGATTACATAAGATACTCTATTTTTGATACAGATGCAGCAAGACTTTTTGCCTTGTCAGAAAGGTTTATAGCTATACTTTCAATTGGTGATTTAGTTGCTCAAACCAACGGAATTGTCAATACCGAAGTCAGAAATTTAAGCTCCTATATGGTCGGATCAAGCCTGGCTGCCCCTATTGAAAAAGAAGGCTGGTACAGAATGAATCTTGATTTTAAAATTAAAAATGTTGATAATTAGTGTGGTATACTAGATATTGCGGTAAAACGCATAAAAGAATTGTGTTATAATAAAATATGGGATACACTACAATTACATACATTGGAAAAGAATCTGGCTATGAGGTAAAGATCTCTGGCAAGGTTTATAGTTTTGAATGGATGAAGGGTTTAGGTATCGGCAAACGTGAAAACGAAGTCGGTATTGAGGATTCGCAAAAAATCGCCAAATGGCGAGATAAAAAAGGCCGAAAAATTTTTCGGTTAGATTAAATCAGGAGGATTTAAAATGGCAGTAACAGTAGCAAATATTGTTGTTGGTGAAGCTACAATTAAGCTTGGCACTAACGCAAACGCAACATCAATCGCAAACATGAACAGCTTTACAGATGTTGGTGCAACATCAAACGGTGTTGAAATTTCGTGGGAACCAGAAGTGGTTGACATTGAAGTTGATCAATTTGGCGATGCCGCTAAGTTGATTCAATCAAAAGTAAAGGTTATGTTGAAGACAACCCTTGCAGAAGGAACTTTGACAAACCTTACAACAGCTTGGAACTATGACGATGGCGACATCGTTTCGGCACAAGATGGTGCATCTACACAAACTTTCAATTTTGGTACCCAATCGGTATACCCAAATGAGAAGGGAATCGTAGTAACCGGCGCAGCCCCAGGCTCAAGTGCAGTAGCAATTAAGACTCGTAAATTCTATGCTAAGCGTGCTGTTTCAATGGAATCATCAATGATTTCAATGAAGCGTGCCGAGGCAACAATGTTTACGGTAGGCTTCCGTATTCTTCCAACCATTGCAGACAGTGGTTATGAGTACGGCAAAATTGTTGACCAAACGTAATATTTAATAAAAATCAAATATAGTTTGCAAAAGCTTGAAGCTCCCTAGTAATTTGTGGTAAACTTATTACTAGGGAGCTTCGGCTTTCTTCTTAACAAAAGGAACAGGTGATTAAATTGGGTAATATAAATAAAGATATTTTGGCCGGTAGAGAAATTCTATTTGCTGATGGTAAGGTTCGTGTAATTAAGCCATTGACAATCCGCACTCTTCGTAAGTTTATGAAAGTCGTTAAAGACCTCAAGACTGAAGATTCGTTGTCTGATGCTGACATTGATGTTATGGTTGAAGCTGCAGGCATTGCTCTGTCAGTTGTTGATCCAGAACTTGCCAATAACAAGGAAGCTCTTGAAGATGTGCTTGACTTGCGTTCATTCGGTGAAGTAATGGCAGCCGCAATGGGGTCAGACCCTTCCTTGTAAGCGGAGAGGATGGAGAACCTCTCGGTTGGGAGGATATTCCTCTCCTCAAGTATGAATCAGAGTTGTTTGTTAAAACTGGTTCATGGTTGAACTTGTATGAATTAGAAAACAGTCTAACGCTAAACGAACTGTTTTTATTATATCGCGCTTGCACGAATGAAACTTCTACGAGCATGAAAATTGCCGCAGCAGCGCAAGGCGCTGATGTTGATTTTGAAGAAGACTGGTACGATCCTGCACCTAAGCCAATGAAAGCCGGGGCGACAGCTATGGAATTACAGTCTAAAGGTATTACTGGGTTTGGTATGGCTACAGATGAAGATAGAAGGCAGGCGTTCCCTGAATTATATGATAACAAGCAGTAATAAATTGCTTAAAATAGTTTATTGTGCGATAATTTATAGTACAAACTATGTCTGATGTTAGCGGGAATGAAGCGTCAATTAATATAAATGCCGTTGTCACAGACAACGCTACCTCTGCTACGGCTATCATCAATAACCAGCTTCAAATCCTGGCTCAGAATATTGCATCTTTGGCAACAAGGGCGCAGAGTGCTAGTAATTTAACAAGTTCTTTGAATAAAGCTTTAGGATTGACAGCATCTGGTTCGTCAAAGGCAAGTGCTGAAGTTGGTAAATATTCAAGAAATATTCAAATACTTGAGCAATCTCTTAAAAACGCAAGAGTTGAAGCTGATTTTTTACAGAAAAATCTTAGTGCAATTAAAGCTGCTAATATAGCAAACCCTCAATTTGGACAATACTTACAGCAATATTCATCTCACCTAAATTCTGCTTTAATTAATCAAAAAGCTTTTAATAGAGTTGTAAGAGGTAACGATTTAAGAAATTACGGTCAACAGCTTAGAGCTTTTGGCATGGCTGCTCAGCAATCTGGTTATTATTTTTCAAGAAACTTTTCTGCTCCAATTATTTATGGCTTAAGAGAAGTGTTTTATAATTATGCAAAGTTAGAAACGCAAAATATTAGAGTTACAAAATTGTTGGCCGATAATTTTGTTGGAACGGCTACGGCTTCAAATATTGATTTAGCAAAAAAAGCTGTTGCTGAGTTAGGTGTTGAGCTAGATAAGATAACTGCAAAGTGGGGTATCTCAAGATTACTTGTTCAATCCTTGGCTGGTGATTACGCAGAACTTGGAATTTCCAGTAAAGATATGTTGTCAACAATGGTTTTGATTACAGCAGAAATGGAAAAACTTGGTAATCTGGATATTACCGCATCGCAAGAATTTGTTTCTTCAATGTATCAAAACATTTTGAAATCAAGAAGAGATCTTGGGATGAGTGTTGACTTGAATACCAAAGAAGTATCCGACAGCATAGCTGCCACATTGCGAGGTCAGATGGCTATGTTCAACCTTGTTGAAAACAAAACTGTTATGTCTTTGAGAAACATATCGGAAGCATTCCCTGAAGTTTCTGCTGCGGCAAACTTATTTGGTCTTAGCATGACTGAGGCTATTGCTTTAGTAACTCCTATGGTTGCGGCTGGTTTTCAGCTTGGTGCATCAGCAAACTCGGTGAAAGTTTCTCTACAGAGAATGAACGCAATGACAAAGCAAAATCAACAAATGGTGGATAGTTTATCCAACAGTATGGATGGGTTTAGCTACTCGTCAGGTGTTGGTATAAGTAATATTCAGCTACTTGTAGATGGATTTAATGCTTTGAAAGATAATAAAGGGCAACAAGGTGTCCTTGAATTCTATTCAAGATTGTTTGGTGTTCGCCAAGGACCCCGTATGGCAACATCTATTTCGCAACTAGCTCAATTCCAAGACGCTTTAAGTAATCTTGGCAAGGCAAGAGCGCCAGGGATTCAGCAAACGCAAGAAAATATTATTGCAAAACAATTAGAACAAAGCATTAACATGCAATTGAAATTGAAAGGATTCAATACTATTTCTGTTAATACTATTGAGGATTTATCAAGAATAAATAAAATGGCTACATCAACAATTAAAGGAACAGATAAGCAAACCGCTTTGGCTGCAGCCGTTCAAAAAGGTCAAATAGACGCTCAAAATAAATTAAAAGAAATGGCTTTGAAGTCTACACAAAATGCTGACTTTTTAGGAAACACACAAACCGAAGTTGCAAAAATTTTCCTTGCGCAAGCTTTTGATGTAAATGAAATGGCTGGTTTGATGGTTGAAACTGAATTGCTTTTGGCTCAAAAATCACCAGAGGTGAGGTACAGACAGTTGAAAGAAGGCTTATTGCAAATAGGTCGCGCTATTGTGCCGATTGTTGACAGCATTGTTGCTTTCCTTGTTCCGGTAGTTCAAAAATTTGCAGCGATTGTGCAAAACTTACCACAAGGTGTCAAAAGGGTATTGGGCAGTCTTCTTGTTATATTGGCACTGACTGGTCCATTTAAAATATTTTTAGGAACTTTAAAAACAATTCAAGGAATGTTTGCTTCAATGAGAGGAGCAAGTTTGCTTGGTTTTGGCAAAGCCAAAAAAGAGATTTTGGATATTAAAGATATTCTTAGTCGCCCTGATATTTTAAAATTTAAAAAAGTTGTTCAAATTCCAGACAGCCAAGCTTTTTATACAGAAGGAAAAATTCCTAATCGTTTTGATAGATTTGCATCAAGAAGCAGAATGCCTGATCTGTCTGGTCTATCACCAGAGACAGTAGAATTTTTGCGACAGGCAAAAGCTGTTCCAGGCGGAACTGGTGGAAGTCGTGTTCTTGAGTCTGGTGGGAAGAGATTAGTTGACAGTTTTATTAAAAAATTTGAAAAAATATTGCCAGGCACAACGGCGTTTGTTCGTGATCTTCAAAACGGTATTAATTCTAATTCTGAGAATACAAACAAAGTTGCTGATGCTGTTAAGAAAGTAGATAAGTCAATTAAGGATTCTGCTACAACTGCCGAAAAAACAGCAAAAAATGCAGCTTCAAAAATATCAAAAACTGTTGGGCATATATTTAAAGGACCAAACGAATTTATTGGCAACACTTTTATTGGCAATGCTGAAGGTAATCAATTCGGACCAGGCAAAGGGAGACCCGGAAGTGGTCCTTCTGCTCCATTTGTAAACCCAGCAGGTGGCGGTGGTGGTGGAAGTCCGGGTGGTCAAAGATTTGGAATTAGATACGGTAATAAAGTAGCAACTCCAGACACAAGACCATTTTATGGTCCACAATTTCCTCCACCTTTTGATTTATATAGATTTAAAGCCGCACTTGATTCTTATAATACAAATTTTGCAAAAACAATTTCCAAAGCTGCTGTAATTTCTCAAGCACTTGGCCAAGTCGGTGTTAGCACCCCTAGCAGATATGCTACAGACGCAAGGTTTTCAGCCCCCACAGCTCCCGAGTATTTTACTCCAGACACTCCTAAATTTTTTGATACACTAGACGCAAGATTAAGAACTGGAAAAGTTTTTGATGAGTTGGTGAATGCTTCAAATAGTCAGCTTCTTAAAGCCGGTCTTACAACTATTACCGCTAGTGAAATAAAAGATGCGTTTTATATACTTGGTAAAGGCATTCCTGATTATTTAAAAAATTTAACTAGCGTTCTTGGTAGTGAAGTATTTGAAGTACCTTTTACAATTAAACAACAAATTTTTAAAGCTATACAAAAAGGCGATAAACTTCTTAGAGTTGTTAAAAGAACACTTCGTGATGGAGAAGAGTATGTTGCTGATATTGTTCAAATTTTTCCAAAATCTGGGGCAAAAAGAATCAGGGAATTTGGTTCCTCGGCAGTAAAAACAAATCTTACTGATCAAACTCAAAGGCTCTTTGCAAAATTAGCTGGGTCTGGAATTTATGGATCCGATATTACCCAGAGAGTGCTTGATGAAATCAAGTATGGTAAACAATCTTTAGGGGAAAGATATGGTCGCCCTGATTTGTCTAATATATCTAAAAAAGATATAGATAGGTTAAAACGAGAATCTGATCGCCTTGCGCTCCAAGATCCTTCTGTTAGAAGTAAGTTACCGACAGTTAGGAAGAAAAGAAAAGGGTATGTAAATATAGACAATCTTGAACAGTTGTCTCAAGAAGATTTGGCTAACTACGCAGAAGAAGTTGAAAAAGTTAGAAAATATAAAAATCAAAGAGCTGATTTTGAAATTGCAAGAGCCATTAAAAGAGAACAAATCTTTACTCAAAAACTTTTGGAATATTCAGCTAATAGAAATAGATTATTGCTTGATTCACTATTAAGTTCTCGTTATGGCTCTCACTTATTGCTTGATGGAATTAAAAAAGGAAATGCAAATGCACTATTTGAAGCTGCTGATTTAGACAGGGCGATTAAACAAACTGCTGATCTCCTAGTGTCAGATCTAGCCGCTGTTAGGCAAAATGTTTTGGGGCTTGATGTAAAAGATAGCGCTATTGAGCGAATCAGGAGATCTGTTCAGAAACAAATTTTAAATACAAAACAAAGAATTGCTTCTCAAATAGTTACATCTATGATTCCTCCAACTAAATATATTTTTGGAATCAAAGAATCGGATATGCCAAAAATTACAGGACCATATGGCTCAATTGGTGCTATGCGTGAAGTTGCTTTTGCTAAACGATTATTGCTACAGCGGGTAAAAAGTGATACCGAGGGTAGGGGTGATGCGCTAAAAGCTTTGGAAAGATATCATGGTCTGAGCAGAGAGCAAGCAATAAAAGAATCGCAAGCATTGGCTGAAGATATTGCTACAAGAAATAAAGCTGCTGCCGACAGAATTAGATTGGCTCAACAACTTTCAAATGAACAGTTTGAGGAATTAAAAGTTCTTAGAGAATATAATCAAAAACAACATCAAGCTTTAATACGGGCAGAAAATAAGAGAAGAAAGAAAGCTGGTGAACCAGCACTAACAACTAGAAATGAAAAATACAAATTTTTAACTCAAAAAAACCCTGTTACTGGGCAATATCTTCTTACAACAACCAATTTACTTGGAGAAAGTGTTCCTATTCAACCACAAGAAATATCTCCCAAACTTGCTCCAACTAGACCGAGAATAAAAGTTTCGGATTATGATATTTCTGAAAAACAACTAGAAGCAAAAGTTGCAGAGTTGACAAATGTTAAAAGAAGAGTAATAGACTCTGTAGAGAGAAGTTTTGATGAAATGACAGAGGGGATTAATAAATCCCTGGATCTTGCTGAAGCATCTAGTTTTGAAGGATTTGACCCCGCAGGTAGGGGTTTTGAGGGTTTTAATCCAAGTGAATCATATGAAAGACAAGGTGAAATAAGAAGGGCTTACGCAAGAGCAATAGCCGCTCAAAAAAAATCTTTGGTTTCTTTTAACAATTCTGTCTTGAGGCATTATGAGCAATTAGATGACATGCTGATGTCGGGAATGATGGTAGAGCCGATGTACCACTACTTTGACGAAGTAAAGAGAATTGCTGCTCAGGTACCAGCTAAATCTATTGGACCAGCAGTTGAAAAAGTAAGGGTAATGACTCAAAAACTTTATCATGAATTGGCTAGACCGATTGATATAAGAAATATACCCGGTAGACCAGTTGAAGAATTGATGGATCGCAATCAATTGCTTGAAATAAAACAAGCAAGAGACAAGGCGATAAAAGAAATTACAAGTAGTGAAGAATTTTTGAAAGAATACAATCTTAGAGTTAAGCAATTGCCGTTTACTAATAGAGATTTTGAACTAACCCCTCAAGTACTACCAGGCACAGCTGAATCAAGAATGGCTGTTTTTGATCAGTTGTTGCTAGAAAAAGAAGCCGAAATACAGAGAAAAGCAAGGGCTAATTTATCTCGTGTTTCGCCTAAAGTTACTTCTTTGGATGTATATCGTTCAATAAAAATGTCAGCTGAAAACGCGCAAATAACATACGCAACTGTAATGAATAATATTATTGATGGCATAACAAATGATACAAAAATGCTTGGCAAAGCATTGGTTATTTCATCAGCGGCAGCAACTGTTGCGAAAGGAACTTCTATACCCGTTGAAATTGCAATTATTAAAGAAACAATGCAAAAAATGATGTCATTGGCTCCTGGGAGCTGGTCTAACTTATTACTTCAATCTGTTGGTGATCAGGTTGCTGATATAGAGAAAGCAATGATCATGGCGGCTCAAGATGCAATAGATAAAATAGAGACTGGTAGAACCGGTAGCATAATGAACAGGATGAGGCAGTTAATGCCTAGAGGTCAAGCACTTACCCCTGATGTAAAAGCGATTATTGATGACTTAAGATCGTTTGATGTTGTTGGTGGAAAATCAAAAGACAATTTTAATAAATTGATAACAGAAGTTTTGTCTAGAGGTCCAATTGCATCCGCAAGCAAAGAAGTGCAAGAGCGTTTTGCGAGAATGCTCATCAGGCAAATTTTATTCCAAGCAGTTGCTGGCTTAAGAGATGCTGATGTAGAAAAAGTAGCTGGTCTTCCTGCAATTCAAGGAGATGTCGTTGCTAAACAAGTTGAAGTAAGGGCGAGCAGGCTAAGAGGACAAAAAAATCTTTTGCCAGGATATCTTGCTCCGGAGTTAATGGATAAGAGCGCAATTGATAATCTTGTACAAAATCTTATTGATATTAAAGAATCTGCACAGATTCCAGCAACAACTGGGGCTGAAGTCAAGGATGCTGTTAAGAATGTATCTAATAGTCTTGATGAAGCTAGACCCGATTTACAAAAATTAGCTAATGCTTTAAATAATCTTAGCAATAAACAACTTGTTGCCCCAACTCCAGCTGCTCCAGCAAATTTGGCACCCGGTCCAGTTATACAAGCAGCTAGTCAAGCAGCAATTCAAGCCTCTACTCAAACAATTAAGCCAGTTGTTAACGCTCTTGATGCAATGACATCTGATTTAGGTGAAATTACAAAAGCATTAAAAGCCCTACCAGTTAGTGCAATAAAGGGACCTGGAACTAAAGTTATTAAAGAAGGCATTGCTGATGGTTCAATTTCAAAAATTATAAGAAAGGCTCGTGCTGATATTGAAAGAGCTTCAGGTATGAGTGCAAAATCCGCTGCAAAGTTTGCAGGAGAATTGAAAAAATCAACACAATTAATTTCTACTGTACAGCAAGCTTTAAATGTATCTCCTGCTAAAGCAGCAAAAGTTTTATCACAAGCCTCTGTCCCTGTATCAACTACTCCTTTAAGATATCCGGGGTTTTTGCAAGGTGCTGATTTAAGAGGTATAGATATACCAAATAACCTAAGTGGAGCTGCCAGCAAAATGCAAGATGCTGCTGAAGATATTAAAACCAATATAAATGGCGCTACAAAAGTATTTGCAAAAAATATTGGTGATGCCGCTGATGCATTAGAAGTTCAAATAGATACAGCTTTTGCAAATGTATTTACTGGACCAAACTTATTTAAAGGTCCAAACCAATTCATTGGTAACTCTTTTCTTGATGGGGATAAGATAAAGAATATTAAGTTTGTAGACAATTTGGATAGAACACGAAACATTAGAGCAACCCCTAAAGTTGATACAAGCAAGTTCCAATACGAAGACGATGTGCAGCCTAGATTTAAACCTTTTGGATTATTGGAATCTGCCGAAATGAAACAAAGAGCTGTCAAGGCAACAAGGGTGCAAAATATAAAGCCATATTTTAGCAAAATTCCATTTGGGAAAAACTTTTTTGATCAATTCTCTAAAGCGTATACAGCTGGTAGAGCAATGCAGTTTTTGGGTAAAAAAATTGCAAGTGTAGGTTCTGGCGAAAATCTTAAAAAAGTTGCAAGTGGTTTAACATCCATAGCTAAAGCAAGCGCCATTCTTCCAAGAACTGCTGTTTCAACATTCTTTTCTTCATTACACAACAGCAGACTGTTGGCTCCGTTTTTGTTTATGTTTACCGCCGGTTTATCAACTGTTGGATTAAGAGCAACTCGTGCGGCATCTAAAATGGGTTTGTTCAGTAAAGAAATTTATAAAGTAGCTGCGGCGCAAAGTGTTTTGCAAAAAGTTACAAAAGCAGCCTCAAGGGCTGGGGAGCAAATTACTGCGCAAGAGGCGGCAAACAGGGTAAGTTCCTTGTCTAGATCTAAAAAAATTGCAATGGGTACGCCAGCTGTATTTAAAACAGGCACTGCTGCTGTTGTTAAAAGTGTAGGTTCAGCTGTTGGTCAAGCTGCGGCAATGTTTGTTAAATTGCTTATGGTATTAACTATACTTTCCCCAATTGTTCTCTTGATAGGTGCTGTATTTGCAACATTTAAGAGTATGGGGCAGGGTTCTTCTGTAGCAATAAATTATTTGAAAGAAGCGTTTAATAATTTAAGACAAGCAATTATGAATTTAGTCAATCCAATTTTGGATGTTATACAAGGATTTGGTGGGTTTAATAATACTGGTGCACAAAATCAAGCAGAAAAATCTGCTGGTGCTTTTGCAACACTTGCTTATTTTATAAAGCAAGTTTCTGAGGCATTTAAGAAATTCTCTGAAGGTGTTGGAAAATCTTTCATGACTAATACTTTTGCTCCATTTATTGCTAGAATTATAAATAAATTTATTATGCTTAAAAGGGCGATTGGTGCTGCTTTTACTGGCGAAACAGAAACGGCCATAAAGAACTTTAAAGGATTTTTGTTCTCTATAGGACATGACATTGTTGGTATTATTGGAATTGCACTAAGAGGTATCGGTAATTTATTTCAATCTGCTTCGGGTATAATTGGAAAATTTTTTGGTTACATAGTTGACAAATTTATAGGATTTACCCTTTATATACTTGAGGGCTTTAAGTCAATTGCAATTGCAGCAACAGCTGCTTTTGGAATAATTGGTGGTTTAGTTACGGCGTTTGGCGGACCATTGGGGGCACCGCTACTTGGGCTTGCCGGTGCTGCTGGTGCAGCTTCTCTTGCGATTATAGGCGTAGAGCAGACATTAAAGAAAAACCGAGCAAGTATTGTTGGTAGCGCTACAAAAATAGGCACAGCGTTTTCTAATAAAGTTGGAGAAACTTTTGTTAAAGTTGGTGACAAAGCCAAAATTGTTCAAAACAAAATTGCTACTGCATATCAAAAAATTATGGGGGTTTCGTTAAATACTCCATTAGTTAAAATTTTCAAAAATCCCGGCGCTATAGCTGATGAAATTAAACAAGCTGTAAAGAAGGCAGCTCCAGCTGCTATTGATGGTGGTGAAAGTCTAGCTAGTAAAATTGGTAAAGGAATAAAGAATGGTCTTTTGGATTTACAAGTTGAATTTACAGAAAAACTGTTTAGTAATCTTGACGATCAGTTTGATAAAGTTACTAACAACATTAAAAAACAGCTTGATAAGCAAAGAGAAAATGCTCTTGATGCTTTTGATGACATGTCTGCTGGTATTGATGCTTTAGCTGAGGCTGAAGAAAAATTGACAAAGAAGATGGACTATGAAGAAAAGCGTAGGGAGATGATACGCAATAGAGCTACTGATGTTGAAAATTATATTCGTGAAAGAAAGCTTGCTATATACGAAGGTCGTTACGAAGACGCAAGAAGGCTTGATGCCGAAGAAAGAAAATCAAAAGAATCAGCAGATAAAGAATTGCTTGATCTTGACAGAGGATACAACAGGGATCTTCAGGCTGAACAAAGAGAGATTGCAAAAGCTGTTATAGCAAATCAAAAAGAACAGCTTGAAAAGCAATTTGATCTTCTTGAAGAGCAATTTGATGAGCAAGTTGAGCTTTTGAAAGAAAAAGGTTTTGCCTCAAAAGAAGAATTTGAAAAAGCGCTTAAAAACCTTGGCGGTATAGGGGTTGATTTCTCAGAGCAAATGGCCACCATATTTGGTGGTTCTATGAACGAGTTACCAAGCGCTATTTCTAAATCCTTAAACTCAGCAATTAAGTTGTTTGATACAGATTTCAACACACTGGTTGATATTGCCGCACAAAAATTTGGAGCAACAGGAAATGTTAAGGATCCGAAATCAATTCTTGGCGCTGCTTATTATATGGCAAATGGAGTCACTGATGCTTTCAAATCGGCGTTTAATGCCAGCGTAATTCCGCAGTATGTTACTCCAACAATGGATGCTATTAAGACTTTATTGACCACCACTACAACATCCGAAGCCATTACTACAATGTGGGATCAGGCAGGTATTCGTGCTGTAAATGCAATGATTGCCGGGATAAAGAGAACAATCGCTGGTCTTAAGGGTGATATATTTAGTGAATTTAAAACTAAATTTGAAACTCTTATAAAAGAACTTGAGAGTTTAGCTACAATTAAAATAACACTTGAAACAATTCGTGAAGAAGAAAAAGGAGATGGGTCTGGATCTGAATCTGGTGCAAAAGAACCTGGATTCCAGTTTGAAGACCCAAGTAAGCCAGAACCAATAAATGTTATTAAAAAACCAGCGTTTGCCTTTGGTTCGGCCGACAATATGGAAAGGCAAATTATAGCATTTAATGAAAAATTAAGATCTAAATTAAACGGCAGTGTGGATAACATGGAGCGTCAAATTAACACTGCGGTTGATAAAGCTTTTGATCCAGACAAAATTGTAGACAAAGTTGTAGCAGTTGCTGTCCCCGCCCTTAGTAAAATTTTTAAAGAAATTATGAAACAAATTGGTAATTCAATGGCTTCTTTTGTAAAAGATAACTTGCTGATGCTGCTGTCAATAGCAATAATTGGTCCTTTGAATTTGTTAGCAGCAACTGCATTGGGCAAAATGATGACAGCTGCTTGGGAAAGAGTAAGGAACTATTGGAATGAAGAACTGTCCCCATGGTTGGCTTCATTGCCTGAGAGAATTACAAATAATTTAAGAGGCGCATGGAATGGCTTACATGCTAACTTAATCACCACATGGAATAATATAACAAACTGGTTTACAGTATCTATGCCCACCGCTGTTGGCGGATTTATGGCTGATATCGGAAAACGATTAAGCGGGGTTTGGGATAATTTATTTACAGGTCTACAAGATACTTGGAGAAATATAACAAACTGGTTTGCTAGAAATGTTACTAATAACCCGGTGTATAGCGTAATTAAAGGTATCACTGGAAGAATTGGTGGTATTTTTCAGTTTTCAGCTGGCGGTATGGTTCCGGTCAAAGGCTATGCAGAAGGCGGCTATACTAGTGGATCGCCTAATACCGCAATACCAGCAATATTGCATGGTGGTGAGTTTGTCCTTAACGCTAAAGCTGTTGAAAGAATTGGTGTTGGTGCTTTAACAAAAATGAATGATAACCGCATTCCGTATTTTAAGAAAGGCGGATTTGTCGGAAAAATCCCAACTGGTAGTGCTCTACGAGGTAAAAGTGCAGACATGATGGAAAGGGCAATGTTGGGTAAAACCAATGCACCTTTGCCCAAAGTTTACCCAACATCAGCAATGACTTTTGCGGGGGAAAGCGAAGCTAATAAGAAGTTAAGTTTGAATTACGCTAAAGCTGTTGCGCAGGGCAAGCCTGTTGGGCGAAGTGTTATGGATATTTTCTCCACAGATACTAATAAAATAACTGGTGGAATAAAAGAGCTTGGATCGGTACTGAAGTGGGGGCTAAATGATGCTGGAGTCAGCGCAATTAAATTAGGTAATGAAATTAACAATATTGTTGGCTCAGTAACCGATGCCGCCATGTCTCCGTTTACTAACAAATCATCAAATCCGATTACCAACTATCAAGCAAGGCAAGAAGCTCAAACTGGGAAGCCATTAAACATCGGCGCAATGTTTGGCAAAAACTTTACTTTGCAAAACAGAGAGGGAGATGCTCCCGGTTCTAAATTTGGATTCGTTGATGCTCTTAATGTTGTAACATCTGTTGTTCCTGTGAAAATACCTGGTTTGAGTAAAATAGGAAACTTTGCAAGTGCAGCAATTTCTGAAAAAATGGGTATTGGTGGAGTCATTGGTCTAAAAGATGCAATATCTCCGGTAATTAATAGAGGTATAAATAATTTTGTCCAGCATATTGGACTTGCTGGTCTTGATGCTGTAAATCCAACACTTAGGGAAAGAATTACGCATGCATTAACTAAAAATACTATTTTTGCAGATGGTTTTAAGGGCATAGGCAGGAATTGGTGGCGAGAACTAGAAAAAACAAAACCAAGGCCTATGTTGCGAATATCTAATGACGCTCCTGCATTGAGTAATGCGCTTCCTAGCGGAAAAGAATCAGAATTTGATAGAGGTTTGTTATATTTGTTTGACCAGTTAGATTTGTTAGGTGGTGGGGGGTCTTTGCTTCCGGAAGGCCCTCGCGTCAATACTTTAAGGTTAATGGCAAAAGCAAAACTTCAGACTCAAGGCATAATGCCAAAACTTTTAAATTCTGAAGATGAACTTATTTTCTGGAATAAATATATTGATGATATGCTCAATTTATCTCCTGGTGCAAAATCACGCACTGCCGTATTTAATGAAAACGATCCAATTTTTGGATCAGTATTAGACTCAGCAGGAGTTTTTTTTAATCTATTAAAAGAAAGTAAACCAGGTTTTACCAGGGGTAAAGCACCAAGTTTGGATCCAAGAATTATTCCTGAATCAGCAGAAGTCTCTAATTTTCTTGCTTCAAAAATGAAAATAGCTGGAATGATTACTTCGTATTTAGAAAAGATAAATAAATCAACCGGAAGAGTTAAGGAGGGTGCTTGGTATCATGATTGGGTAAATAAAGCCGGGTCTGCTCTTGGTTTACGACCACATAAAAGAGATATACAACAAATTCCTTTATTAAATTTAAGTAAAAAAGAATTCCCGCTGCAGCAATTACAAAATTACACTAGTGCATGGAAATTTAATATTAAAGAAAAAATGAAGTCTTTCTTGCCAGGGAGATCTTCTAAATCTATATGGGAAGAATTTTTTGGCAAAACAAACGGTGATGCTAGTGGAATTAATCGGTTTATTAATAAAATTACTAATACACTTTTTAGAAAAAAACCTTCTTTGACAGGAATTGATCGCAATGGAACTGAAGCATCCATAAGAGTAGCCGCAGCAAACTCAATCTTAAGAAAAATTGATATCAGAAATGCTGCTGATGCTAAATTAATTGACAAAGCGGTATCTGAAGTGGTAGAAAAAAAAGCAGGACTTGGATTAACGGCAGAACAAATTTTTCAAAGGCACTTGGCAACAAAACCAGATTATCCTTTGCCAGCCTTGAGTGAAGTAGAAACTCTCTTATTTAGCCGCCCAAGTCCAAGTAGATTAAAATTATTTGAACCATCATCAGTAGTTCCCTCAATGGCTGCAAGAGGATCCGATTTAGCTGCAATGCTAAACCAGGGCGTTATAGATTCAGCACTAGCTACTAGAAGCGGTTATCTTGGCAATACTCAATTTTTGAAGGAGATAGGAGTATCAGCTGAAGCCGCAGGCGGTTCTGGTGCATATAACGGAATTAGGAAATATATAGAAGAAGCATTCTTAAAAGGTAATAGTAATTACGGATACCTGAGATATATAGATGATTTCAACACAGCTATTGGTTACAGTAAATTCCATACAAATTTTAGAGAAGGTGGCGCAATAATGACTTCTGACCTTGGTGGTATTGCGTATAATTATGAATTTGAATTAGATAAATTGCTGGGTAGAGCAATTATTGATTTAGTACCATCTTCTAAAATAACATATACGGTAGGAGATAGTTATGGACTATATGCGCAAAATTTAATTCAGCAAGCAGATGCTGTAAAAAGTCTTCCAAAAAATTTATCAGACGCTATCCTCGCTGGCGTATACGGACTAAAACCAGAATTTGCCAAGACACTACCTGGAGCCTATTCAGAAATTCAATTCCCAGGAATTAACTTTGATAAGGACAATATTAATATGGTGACTCTGCTCCGGGAGCATCTAGGGCCACAAAATATAGCAGGTGCCGTGGGCGATATGGGCTGGGGTGCCGAATATATAAATATGGTATCTCCAGAAAATCAACTTCGTGCGCAAAGAGAACTTGCTAAGAGATTGTTGGCGTTGGGGATTAAAGTTAAAACTGGAGTATTTAATCAATCATATGAAAGGGTGAAGGTTCTCAAAATGGACCCGCTTTCTTTTGCAGACGACACGCAGTATCTAAATGTTCCTGATTTTGATGCGGTTTCTCTTGGAGAAATGACAGAAGAAGCGTTTGAAGATTTAGTTGCTAAAGCCATGAAGTATCCAGAACAAATCGTTACGAATATTAGAAAAGTCAAGAGACCTGTGGGCATAGATCCATCAATTGAATGGCCAAAATTTAAAGCCGGTGGATTTGTGCCTGGATCATCTTCAACTCCAGTTCCAGCAACCTTGCATGGTGGCGAATATGTTTTGAATGCAGAAGCGGTAAGAAGAATAGGTATGCCTGTTCTAGCACAACTTAATAAAGCCAAGTTTTCAGTCCCAGAAATTCCGTCTATGAGAATACCTAGCCCATCGTTGCAAGCTATGAGCGGAGCAAGTTCTTCAACGCAAAATGTAAATATTTATGTTGATACATTTGTTGGAGAACCAGAATGGTTCAAGTCAATGATGAAAGAGTACAATACAAAAATTTTGCCTAGAAATCAAAAAGCAGCCGGTCTTGAAAACAGAGTTATTTCAACTTATAATGGTTTAAATAGGGGCAACTGATGTCTATTGTTAACCTAATATTAATTAACGGAAATGAAATTACTGAACACAATAGAACATTTGAATCTTCTGAACTTTTGTCTGTAAATGATATAGATTTAGCAAGTGGTCATAAAAGAAGGTTCTACAAAGATAATAAAAAAGAATTTAGTTTTTCTTGGTCTTACCTACCCAGTCTTCAATCAAAAACTGTTGATAATCGTAAAGGGCAGATTTACTTAGAAACTTTGGGTAATATTCGTGGAACCGTAACGGTTGCTATACAGACTGTTCCTGATGGTCCGTATGATGAGTATACATGTTATGTTGATTCTTATTCTAAAACTTTAATTAGAAGAGATTTTTCAACGCAATGCAGTTATTACGATGTTTCTTTAACTTTGGTTGAGGCTTAATATGGCGAATTTTAGTCGTTTTAGCATAACAGAGCCGTTAAGTAGCGGTTATGATTTTTATACCGCAGATGATGCAATAGCTATAAGTGCTTCTCTTTCAGCATCGCTTACATTAACAGCTCAAGCAACAGAAATTTTGCATGCGCAATCAGATGTATCTGGTGCTTCTGAATTGTCTGCAAATGCAACAAAAATTGCATATGCGTCAGTTTCAATTCAAAACATTTTATCAACATCTCTAACAGCGGTATTTGAAAGACAGGATGTTTCGGCTTCTATTTCTGCAAATCTTAGTATTTCTGTAGATATGGAAAAAATTGCGTTTGGTCAACTTGATGATGTTATTGGGGCTTCTGGGGCATCAGTGGAAGTTTCAATGCTTAAAGAAGCTTATGCTCAATCAAATATTAGTGGGCATGTAGATGTTGCTGATTTGCAAATGATAAAAACTGCAAAAGCAGATTCTGCATTAAGTGGCGCTTTGAGTGTTACGGCTATTTCTCAGAAGATAGCTCATATTTCGTCATCAATGTCTGCTCATGTTGATCTGTCTGTTCTTGGCAAAATGATACTTCTTACTATTCGTACAAGTTTACTAAACAACTTAACAGTAACACCAAGAATTATCAAATATCGCCCATCTGTTGGCGGAGCTGAAATCCTTGATACGCAGCAGATTAGAACTTTGCTTTCAATAGATGATAAGGTTATAACAAATCATAACAGAATTATTGAATCCTCTATTGAGCCAATTTATATTGAAAATACTAATGTTAAAAACACTAGAAGTCGTTATTACAAATCAACTACAAGAGCCAGTAGAAATGTTTTTGTGCTTTCATGGCAATATCTGCCAAATAGTAAAGAGCAAACGGTTGACAATAGGTGGGCTAGAGACTACATTGCGTCAATAGCTGAAGACCCTGATTACCATGTGCTTAAAATTACCAATATGGATTCATCAGGAGTGACACCAGATACTCAAACAAGTTATAATGTATTAGTGACAAATTATAACGAAACCCTGGTTAGAAGGGATATTAGCTCCAATACTTACTATTGGGATTGCTCAATTACTCTGAGCGAGGTCTAATGTTAACTTACGGACTTTACGATAAACCAATATCTAATACTTTTGTAGACAAAATTTCTGCTATTTCCCAAAAAATAAAACCAATGGTTATTGCTCATTGGCTTGATAGTCGCCATATTGATAAGGTTGACGCTAATACCGAAATAGCATCAAGCAATGCTACTTATGCTACGCCTACAAATAATGACATAATCAACGAAGCTTACGGAATGCTATCGGAGTCAAGATCGTTATCTGATAACGAAATATTGTTTAATAAATCAAAAAGAGCAGATTTTTATTTTACACCAAATGAATCAATTAACGGGATTGAAAGAGAGTCGTTCCCATGGGCTGTTGCTGGGGCTAAAGATGTTAACGGGAATATAATTACCGCCAATGGCAATTGGCATTGTTTACCCACATCTAGTAGTTCTAAAACAAATGTTTTGGATTTAGATGATAACTTTGAATTCGGATACTGGTCATCTTATAAAAGCACCAGTAACTTGCACGCTACTAGAAACGGCTATGAGTTTTCAACACCTGTTGTATTAACATATCTGTTTACAGCCAGGCCGGTAAATTTAATTAAAATTATTACATCGGAACATTATGGACAAATTAAATCTTACAATGTAAAAGCTTATGTAAACACATCAACACTTGTTTTTGATCAAGATGGCGAAATACCTGAAGATAATTACTATTTTACACACTACCTTGAAGGCATTTCTAACAGTGCTATAAACAAAATACTAGTAACTGTATATACCACTAAAAACCCTCTAGACAACGCCAGGGTACAGGAGGTGTGTCCTATATACGAAGTTGATATGACTGATTATGTAATTGATGTAAGTGTTTCTAAGGTAAGAGATGTGCACGAAACAAGTCTCCCAATTGCTGGTGGCGGGTCATCAACAGCGTCTATTAGTTTTAATAATAATAGTAAAAATTTTAATATATTTAGCTCAAATTCTTTGTTTGGAAAATATATGAAAAAAGATTTAAAGTTTTTTATATATGGCGGTTGGCAAATTCAGAAAACAAATGATTACGAAATATCAACTTTTTTAACAAGTTCTATTAATGCCAACTCTAATACAATCCCGGTTGGGACAACAATTGGGTTTCCAGATGGTGGTGGAAATAATAATTTTATATTGACAATTGATAAAAATACTATTAATAGAGAATATGTTCTTTGCTCTAAGAATTCTCCATTTTTGTTTAATGCTGTTCAAAGAGGCTATGGTGACTCAATAGCCAGAAGCCATAATGCTAACGCAACTGTGCATTTTGATACCTTTGAATATGTTCCTTATGGTGTTTTTTATATAGATGAATGGCAAGCTGCTTCATCGTCAATGGTTGTTAGTGCTTCATTAACAAATTGGAGCAAATTTTTAAATGAAAAAACTTTTACCAAAGGCTTCTTCATTCAGGATTCTACAATACCTTTTGCAACTAAAAATATTTTGATGAGTTCTAATTTTCCTGAAAAAGATATAACTTATTTGTCAAAACCTTCTGAGTCATATACAAGAAATAATGCTATTTTGCATTATAATTTTAACGAAAACATTGTTGATAGAGATAATGCAACAAGAACCGTAGCTAGTTCTTTAAGAGCAAGATTCGTAGAAGTTACATCTAATGACTTAGTTGGTCTCAAAGACATACTTCTAGATGCTAACGATAAAGACTTAACTGTTATGGAAAAAGCTTTGGATATTAAAGCTTATTTTACTCCATCATTAACAACAGTTTCAAATACTATATCAACACAAGACCAAGCATATCCAGTTGCCTTAAACTTTACCACTGGCACTTTTACAAAAAATGCTGGCGGTACAGTAACGCAATTTTATAATGGTGTTTTTGATGGGTTCTACATTCCGGACACATCCGGGAATCAAAGTTTAATGATTTTAATAAATAGAGGTGGTGTTCGCGTCTATTTAGATAAAGTTTTGATTATCAATGACTGGTATTCTGTTGAGTCTGGTACTAATTCAACAGTAACTCTAGAATCTGATAATTATAATTTAACTGCTGGCAAAATGTATGAATTAAGAATTGAATTTTTTACTGGTGCTCTTAAAACTGGAGCGCCTTTTCAAATCAAATTGAAACGAAATGATAGCAACGGTATTGACTGGGTTTACTCTGATCAAACAATAACGATGGCTGCTTTAGACAGAATTGGCAGCAGGTCAAATCAATCATATCTTTCTTTTAATTCTGGTACTGGTCGCTGGTCCGTTGTCCCCAGCCAGAATCAAATAGAAAGAGCTTCTAGGAGAAATAATGCAATATATGTGGGAAATCCAACCCTGGCTCAACCAGGAGGAGTCGTTTCTGATACAGACAACAAGAGTCTGCTTCTGTCATCAAATTCTTACTTAAGAATACCTTATGACATATCTTATAATGTTTTTGAAAGCAATTCTCACACATATACTGGTGATTTTACAATTTCTACATATGTTAAGTTTAATGCAAATTCGTTCTCCGGCAATGGTGAGTTTATTAGTAACTGGAATAACTCCACCCCAAATTCTGGGTTTGAATTATTTTACAATTCCTCAATGCACGGAATGAAAGTAATAACATCATCAGGAACTGAAATAATTTCATCCAATACAGCGCTATCTAGCTCTTCTTTTTACCTAATGTCTTTTGCACTAAAAGGCAATATTTTAAAATATTATGTAAATGGTGTTTTAGCAAACACTATCACCTTGACTGGTACTCCAATTTCCTATAGCAACAAAGACCTTTGCATTGGTGGTCGTGGTGCCTCTTATACTTCTGGAGCCGAAGTAGCACCATCCACAATTCGGGAATTTACAATTGATGAATTTGTTATATTCAATACATCCCTGAGTGATGAACAAAATTTAAATAATTACATAGAAACGCAAATGCAACCATCGGATGTATTTCCTTTTATATATGGGAACGATACCACTGCACAAAGCATAATTGATAGCATAAGCCTAGCTGATCTTGGCCGGCTGTATATAGATGAAAATGAAAAAGCCAGATATGAGCATTATTATCGTTTTTTTGAAACAACAATAGATCAACACGCCAATGTTCAACAAATTTTTTCAGATACAACCAATATTATTGATGCTAGTTATAATGTTCAACTACAAACAAATAAAGTAGTTGTGAAAATATCTGGAGTAACAAATAACCTGATTGCTAGGCAGTCTTTGTGGAGAGCTGAAGATCCAACTTCTTTGGGCACTGTAAACCTTGAATCAAATATTACTAGCACATCCAATACATTGCCTGTTAGTACTACGGACAAACCGCCATTCCCTAAATCGGGCTATCTTAAAATAGATAATGAAATTATAAAATATAGTAATACAACAAGCAACGCTTTCTTGTTAGCAGAAAGAGCACAATTTGGCACAGTTGCTGCAGCCCACTCCAATAACGCTCTTGTGCGAGAAGTTCTTAGTTTTGATATTAAGTTTGACAAATCGCCTGCATTTAGAGTTCAAAATCCATTAATAACTAATTTGATTGAACCATCACCGCCATTAATAGAGCTTATTAAATTTGAGCCAAACCATTACGGAGCGAAATTAATCATTGCCGCTTCTAATGCAACAACTTCGGGTTCATTGGTTTATGTTGAAGGAGAAGATGTTGCCAGCAATGTTAAGGCTTTTGCGTCAATTGCTGGCATCCCAGTTGTTGTTACTGAAGCTAAAGGTGAAGTGGTTGAGAAAGTTGCAAAGCTTGACGACAATATTAGAAAATATGGTCTTAAAGAATTAGTTATAGAAAATGAATTTATTTCTAATTTAGAAAAAGCACAAAAAATAGCAGATTTTATTATTAATAAAATGAGTGAGCCAGTTCCTATTATAAATTTAAATATATTGCCAAATCCAAGAATTCAACTTGGGGATAGAATAAAAATATCTTCAATGGATTCTTTTGATATAATTAATGGAGAGTATTGGGTTATTAGTACAGATTGTGTGTTTTCCGATAGCCCATCACAAAGCATTGTTGTAAGGAAGGTTGTCTAATGGCAAGAGTGAGTGGTTCTAGCGGAGTATCTGAAAGCTCAATTGTATTTTACAACGGTGGTCATAATCATGACGGCATATCTTCTTCTCTTATAGACACTGATGAATACTCCCTTTATGACTGGACAGTGGGTTATGTTGGTGCTGGCTCTAGGCTGTCTCGCCAAGAAGCAAATTTTGATGCTTTAAAAAATGTAATCGCAAATGTTGTTACTGAAACTGTTCTTGGACCTACCGGAATTCGCTTGGCTCCAAATAGTTTGCATGCGATCAGTATTGTCTCAAATACCATAACAGCAGACCAATTAGCAGCTAACATTGTTTTAGTTAATAACATAATAAGAAGTAACAATTATGTCGCCAACACTTCCGGATGGGCTATTTATGGCAATGGTTTTGCTGAATTTGATATTGCTGTAATCAGAGGTCAAATTGTAGCTGATTCTATATATATCAATGCCTTAAATTATTGGAACTCAAATGGAACATTTTCCGTTGGTGCTGCTAATAACTATATGTTTTACAACGGCACTAGTTTGGAATTAACTGGAACAGTCACTGCAACTGCTGGTCAAATTGCTGGATGGGAAATTTCTGGCGACAGTCTTATAACCGGTGGAAATTTTTCTGGGGATATGATACTTGGAAAGTTTCTTGGTTCTAACTTTGCTGGTATGAAAGTTGATGGTGCTGCCGCTGGTGGTCTTTTCCCCAGAGCTGTTGTTACAGAAGGTGTAATGGAGCTTTCATCTGTTTATCAAGGAAACAGCGGTATTGCGTCAAGTACTGTTTATACAGACTCTGGTGTTATTTATGAAAATTATGGTAATCAAACATTTGAATTCTACTATGATGCTGGGGCTGATCAATTATGGGCTTACATAGATGGCCAACCATATTGTATACAGAAGTGCGGAGCTTCCCCGCCAGCCGTAGGTTCACCTCCTGAGCCAGTAGGGGTAGACGCAGTAGGCGGAGTAGACGCAGTAGGCGGAGTAGGTGGGGTAGGCGGAGTAGACGCAGTAGGTGGAGTTGTTGTCGTGGTTGGAGAACCACCAGCAGGTTGTTCTCCACCATGCCCAGATGGGTTTATTTGTATTGATAATAGTTATTGCATTGGTTAATGGTATACTGTGTTAAAGGAGAAATAAAATGTCTATTAGAAGATTTGTTTGCGTTACAGAAGGCGATGTCTTTATGCAAATTCAATTTGATGATTCAATTAGTGGTCCGCAGTCTGCAGCATGGGCTGCTGGCTTATCAAGCAACCCTATTGTAATTGAAGTTACTGATCAGCCAAATGTTGTTCCAGGTTGGACCTGGGATGGCACTAATTTTATTGCTCCATAATGCTAAGTGCATGGCAAGAGTATAAGAAAAAAATAGGCGATTCCAGGCCCTGGCATTTGTTAAATTCCAATAATTATGTGGATGATGAAATATCTTCTTCAAGATATGAGATATGCAAATCTTGTCCAGAATTAATTGATTTAACAAAACAATGTAAACAGTGTGGTTGTATTATGACAATGAAAACTAAATTAAATAATGCATCCTGTCCTTTAGAAAAATGGTGATTAAAAAATCATTAGCCCCAGGTATAGATGTTTATTCCGTTGGAATTGATAAAATTGAATATTATTATAATATACTTAAAACTTATTCTGATCCATTTTTAACAATGGGGTCTGTGATTAAAAAAAATGAAAATGGTGAATATTATTCAAAAATTGATGAACATGTAAGAAATTGTAAAATTTTTTCTACAAGTGAGCTAAGACAATGCCATGAATCAGATCCATTAAGAATATTAATTGGCGAAGTGCAGCAAGAAATGACTAATATTGTTAATCAATTTTGCCAAAAATATGAATATCATAGCGTAATCCCCAACCACGATCTTATTATGATGCGGTATGCCGAGGGAGAATTTTTTAACTATCATAATGATGACTGCCCATCAATTCCTAGAACAGTTTCTGCTGTAATGTATTTTAATAGCGATTATGAAGGAGGGGAATTGGGCTTTAAGCATTTTAACATTGAATACTCTCCAGAGCCTGGAGATTGTGTTGTATTTTGCTCAGCTTTTCCCTATATGCACCGTGTTAAAAAAATTACCAAAGGAGCTAGGTATGCGGCTGTTAATTGGTATAGATATGTCTAAATGAGGTATAATAGTTAAATGGCTTATGAAAATTACTCTTTTGTGTCCTGGTCTGATGGCACCCCAATAACCGGCGAAAGGCTCGCCCAAATGTCAATGAATATGGAACAAATCAGGGATGCTAATGATAGGAAGCCAAGCGGAATTCTCCAGCTAATTCAGTCAACAACTGCACCTATTGTTGCCAATGTTGTTGCAACAAACTCATTAGTTATTCAGTTGACAAATCCTGGTGGTGGAGCCGATCAAAGAATTACAATTCCAGCAGATAGGTATTTTCGTGTTACATGCGTATTTCCTGGGTTTGAAATCGCAGCCAAGGGTGCTGAGGATTCAATATTGAGTTTGAAATTATTTCAAGTAGCATCTGGTTTTGATGCAGCAAGTCCAATAATGCAATGGGATATGACTCCGCCTCCACATATATTTTATGATGTTACCAGTAATGCAAACATTACAGCTAACCAACAAAGTTACAAGAGCCAGCCAACAACTGTTGGCGCTGGTGTTTATTCTGCTGTTGCTCAAAGCGGTGGCGGGCTTTCTCAGCAATCTTTTTCTGTTGTTGTTAAAAGAACTTTTGTTTCTGGAGCAACAAATGCACCACAAATTAGTGTTGGCGCAACTTCTGCGAAGAAGTTGCAATTATATGTTGAGGACATTGGCTCTGGCTCGTAATGACAAAAAGAGTTTTAGCATCTAAAAGGGAAGATGTTAATTGGGCATTAAGATCTATTTCTGGAGAAAATAATCCAAATTACGGGGGCGGTAAATATGTTGATGACAAAGGATATGTTCGTATTTTAGATCAGGATCACCCATTTAATATCAAGGGATATGTTTATGAACACCGAGCAGTTCTTGAAAAATACCTTGGCAGGCATGTCCAGCCATGGGAGACAGTGCACCATATAAATGAAATTAAAAGCGACAATCGCTTAAATAACCTTTTTTTATGCACTCATTCCGAGCATAGCGCACTCCATAGAGAAGGCAGAAAGCCAACTGCTGAGCATAGGGAGAAAATGCGACAAACTATGAAGAAACGCAATAAAGAAATAAGGGATAATTTAAAAGAAAAAAATAAAAATTTTCAAAATAAAGAGGATTTGGTCTAGAGATAATGTACTATAGAATTCCTATACTTAAGGAGATATATGAAACAATGTGAAGGTACTGATTGCACATATCAGTTTGAGCCTAAAACGGCAAATCAAAGATATGCGGATAATAGTTGTCGCAAGACACTTGATAAAGACGGTATATGTAGAGTTAGAAGAGAGTCTCGTGGTCCGCAATGGCCTGTGATTAAGCAAGGCCCTGCTGTAAGATTGCCGAAGCCAAGAATTGCTACAAAGAAAACTTCAAAATATAAAAAATGCGTTGTTGTTCCTGATGCACAAATTGGTTACTACAGAGGTCGTGATGGCAAGTTAGAGCCAACTCATGACGAAAAAGCAATTGAGATTATGCTTTCAATCGTTCGTGATGTAAAGCCAGACTCAGTAGTTTGTGTTGGTGATAATTTGGATTTCCCAACTTTAGGAAAATACATCACAACACCTGCGTATCAACAAACTATGCAGGCTTCAATTGATCGGGCAACAACATTCTGTGCTCAGCTTAGAGAAGCTGCGCCAACCGCTAAAATAGTTTGGCTTGCCGGCAATCATGAAGAAAGAATGCCGAAGTACTTATTAATTAATGCTGTTTCAGCGTATGGAATTCGCAAGGGCAACACTCCAGACTCTTGGCCGGTATTAACTGTTCCATATCTTGTCCGTATGGATGATTTTGGGGTTGAATACAGACCAGGATATCCGGCTTCTGATTTTTGGATTAACGAAAAGTTAAGAATTATTCACGGAGACAGGGTTAAGTCTTCTGGCTCAACAGCCCATGTTTATTTGAACAGCGAAAAGACAAGTGTGATTTATGGACACATTCATCGCATTGAAACAGCATTCAAAACTCGTGAAGATTTTGATGGCTCTCGTACCACCATGGCAGCATCTCC
>Ga0222712_10001453_pt1 | contig 29241 bp, 27 predicted proteins | sample C33_657DmetaG_FD_165043 | JGI IMG/M metagenome (GOLD analysis project Ga0222712, IMG submission 165043) | Estuarine water microbial communities from San Francisco Bay, California, United States - C33_657D | ecosystem: Environmental > Aquatic > Marine > Unclassified | place: USA: California... | reverse complement strand
TAAAAGATTTTTAATATGGGTGATCTCGCCATTCCGCTTCAAGCCTACATCTTGAAATACTTTTTTTTGGTCTTTTATGGAAGTAAGTAAGTCTTCTAAAGATTTGATTTCACTGCCATCAAGGGATGCGATCTCATCCCCCGCTCTGAGTCCTAACTGGTAAGCTTCGCTCGAAATTGGAAGTTCACTAATGGATGGCTTAATTTGCTTTGAACCATGCATAAAGATAAAAGAAAAAATCAAAATACCCAAAATAATATTAATTAAGGGGCCGGCAGCCACAATAAGAAAACGTTTGATTAAAGGCTGTCGATTAAATGCTCTTTTAAGATCAATTTTGTTAACTTTTTCACTTGTCTCAATATTATTTTCGTCTAAAAGCTTTACATAGCCACCTAAGGGAATCGAAGATATAGCAAATTCGGTTCTATCTTTGCCAAAACGAAAAGTAAAAAGAGGTTTGCCAAATCCAATTGAGAACTTTAATACCTTAACATTGCACCAACGCGCCATTTGAAAATGGCCAAATTCATGAATACCTACAACAATACTAATCGTAAGAATAAAGACAAAAAAAGTTGTCATGAAGTTAAGTTGTGGCAATCAATCCAAGAAAGTGCAAGATGACGTGTCTTACTATCTACCTCTAAAACTGTTTCGATAGAATCCAAGCTTTGAGGCTCAACAGCATCCATACAAAATTCAATCAATTCTGCGATCTGATTAAAAGTGATAGATTCGTTTAAAAAAGCTTCGACAGCTACTTCATTAGCTGCATTAAGAATAGTAGGTGCATTCTTGCCTATATGAAGCGCTTTGTAAGCCAATCCAAGGCAAGGAAATTTATCTAAATCAGGCGCTTCAAAATCAAGTCTTTTTGTTTTAATAAGATCAAGCCCCAAAACTCCAGATTCAATTCTTTCAGGGTGACTTAATGCATAAGCAATAGGCGTTCTCATGTCGGGATTGCCCAATTGCGCAAGCGTACTTCCATCAACATACTCTACAAGGGAATGAATAATACTCTGAGGGTGAATAACCACTTCAATATCTGAAGCTGGAATATCAAATAACCAACAAGCCTCAATTACTTCCAGACCTTTATTCATCATCGTTGCGGAATCGATCGTAATCTTTTTGCCCATAATCCAATTTGGATGACGTAAAGCCTCTTTCGGTGTCACATGTTTAAGTGCTTCCTTAGTAGAAGTCCTAAAAGGTCCGCCAGATGCAGTCAATAAAATCTTTCTAATGCCATTGGATTTATAGTTTAATTTTTTACTTTGTGGCAGCACTTGTAAAATCGCATTATGTTCGCTATCTATAGGTATTAAGGTGGCATTGGATTGTTTTACAGCTTTAACAAACAATTCCCCGGCCATGACAAGCGTTTCCTTGTTGGCTAACAAAATCTTTTTTCCACTATTTGCAGCTGCCATTGTAGGCTTAAGTCCTGCCGCACCTACAATAGCTGAAATAACTGTGTTCGTTTCTTTATGAGAGGCAAGCCAATCTAGAGAATTTTCATCATCTAAAACGATTGTTTTTGAATTAAATGCAAGTAGATTCTTCTTAAGTTGTTGGTTTGCCTCTCGATTCAAAGCAAAGGCAAATTGAGGTTCAAATTCACTGCATTGCTCTGTTAATAGATCAACATTTCCATTGGCTGTGAGCGCAAAAACCTTATATTTGTCTTGATGAAGCTTTATAACCTGAAGTGCATTGCAACCAATACTTCCAGTTGAGCCTAAGATAACAATTGTTTCCACTTAAATAAGTTGCCCGAAAAAAGATGGTGAAACAAGTATTAAAGTCGCGAGAGGAAGGCTAGAACACAAACTATCAATCCGATCAAGAACGCCACCGTGACCAGGGATTAAATCGCCACTATCTTTAACTTTAGCCACTCTCTTAATGTATGACTCAAATAAATCGCCTTCAACACTTAACAATAAAATTAAAATAAAAAATAAAATAGATTCGTAAGAATTAACAAAGCCAAAATAAGTCAGTGTGATCGAAAATAATGAAACAACAAATAGAGCTCCTATAAAGCCTTCCCATGTTTTGCCGGGGCTAATAGACGGCGCAAGCTTTCTCTTACCAAATTGTTTTCCAAAAAAATAAGCACCCGAATCCGCAAGCCAAATAGTCGTTAAAACGAGAAGCACAGCCCAAGGACTTAATTGAATCAAATAATTTAAAGCAACAATAAGTGGAATGATCAACATCCAGCCAATCAAAGAACTAAAGTAGAAATTTTTAAGATGTATTTTAAATACTAAAAATAAAGGTGCTATAAAAATCCAAAAGATGGAGGCGCCAATTAAAATAAATCTAGCATGATCATAAGTGAGAAATTTATCAATTAGATAAATGAAGCATAACGAGATGGCTAAAAAAATCTTTTTTTCAAGAGATTTGAAATATAAAAGTTTTGACCATTCATAGAGCGCTAAGAGTGAAGTTACATAGATGACAAATGAAAAAAAACTTCCTGAAAATAGAAATAAAGAAGATAAAAAAACTAAAAGCATAATAAAAGCTGAGAATATTCTTGATATCAACATTTATAATTGCTCGCTTGTTTTGCCATACCGGCGCTCTCTTTTTTGAAATTCAAACAATGCAGTCATAAGCGCCCTTTCATTAAAATCAGGCCATAACGTCTCTGTAAAATAAAGCTCAGAATATGAAAACTGCCAAATTAAAAAATTACTAATACGTTTTTCTCCGCCGGTTCTAATTAAGAGGTCCGGATCTGGTGCGTAATTTAAAGATAGGTTTTGAATGAGATTTTTTTGAGTTAATGGTTTTTTAGAAAGCGTTTCTTTTTGATGCTTATTAACTGCATTCACAATATCCCATCTTCCACCATAATTAATTGCAACACTTAATGTTAGCCCGGTATTTTTTTCAGTAAGCTTTTCAAGTTCTTTTATTTTATCAACGAGTTTTTTTGGAAACGGTTTTCTGTCACCAATTAACTTAAATCTGACATTATGCTTAATGAGGGCTGACGATTCTTTTTTAATTGATTCTTGAAACAATGACATTAAAAAATTAACTTCCTGTGTAGGTCTCAACCAATTTTCTGTGCTAAAAGCAAATAATGTTAGAAAAGGTATGTTTAATTTTTGGCATTGCGTAATGACTGTTCTAACTGATTCTAAACCTTTTTTATGGCCGGAAATGCGTGGCATTAGTCGTTTCTTTGCCCATCTCCCATTACCATCCATAATAATAGCGATGTGTTTAGGTTTTTCTAATAGCGCTTCTTTGGCTCGTAATGGACGAAAGAAATTAAACACTAAATTGCGAGTAATTCAGATTCTTTTGTTTGAAGAAGTTTATCGATTTCGGCGATAAACTTATCTGTAATTTTTTGAACTTCATCTTGCGATCTTCGTTCATCATCTTCACTGATTTCTTTTTCTTTGATTAATTTTTTTAGGGAGTCATTTGCATCGCGTCTAATATTTCGCATCGCAACTTTAGCTGACTCAGCTTCTGTTCGAACAACTTTTATAAGATCCCTTCTACGCTCTTCTGTCAGTGTGGGCATAGGGACGCGAATAAGGTCACCAGATGTTGCGGGATTTAATCCAAGGTCGCTATCGCGAATCGCTTTTTCGATTTTACCGACCATACTCTTCTCATAAGGCTGCACATTGATTGTTTTTGCATCACCTAAATTAACACCAGCTACCTGATTAATAGGAACCATAGAACCATAATAATCAATGACAATATGATCCAAAAGTCCAGTATGTGCTCTACCTGTTCTAACTTTTGCAAGATCAGACTTAAAAGAGTCTAGAGATTTTTGCATCTTTTCACTTACATTTACTTTAATTGCTTCAGTCATGACCATCCTCTTTAATCAATGTATATTAGGCATCACGAGCGTGCCTTCATTTTGTCCTAATAAAATATTTTTTAATGCCCCTGATTTAAATATATTAAATACTGCGATCGGTAATTGTTGGTCTCGACATAAAGTTAGGGCAGTGGCATCCATGACTTTTAAATCCTTTTGAATGGCTTCATCAAAACTGACAACTTCGTATCGCTTTGCCTTTGGATTTTTTTTAGGGTCTTCTGAATAAATACCATCGACTTTGGTCGCTTTAATCATAATATCTGCATTCATTTCTACGCCTCGCAATGCTGCTGCTGTATCAGTCGTAAAGAAGGGATTGCCTGTTCCTGCAGCGAATATAACCACTTTACCCTCTTCAAGATAGCGAATAGCCTTGCCACGGATATATGGTTCTACCACTTGTTCTATATTTAGCGCTGATTGAACACGGGCTACAATTCCTGCATGTTTCATGGCATCTTGAAGAGCCAATGCATTCATCACAGTAGCCATCATGCCCATATAATCTGCAGTCGCCCTATCCATGCCTGCAGCGCCTAAAGCTACACCTCTAAAAATATTGCCACCACCAATCACAATACCCATTTGAATTTTTAAATCGAGCGCTTCTTTAATCTCATGAACTATATTTGAAATAGTATGCTGATTAATACCAAACGGATCTTCGCCCATCAAGGCTTCGCCTGATATTTTCAACATAATTCTTTTGTATGCAGATTGGGCCATAATTTTCCTTAAAGTTTAACGTATTTTTAAACCAGGGGACATAAAAAAAGGACTGTATAAATCATACAATCCTTTATGTGCTTTGATAAGACTAAACCTTTGCTGCCGCTGCAACTTCTGCAGCGTAATCTACTACCGCCTTTTCAATGCCTTCAGCTACAGAATAAATGCTAAAAGCATTCACAGTTGCGTTGTTAGCTTTCAATAATTGCTCAACGCTTACTTTGTCATCCTTCACAAAAGGTTGATTCAGTAATGTGACCTCTTTAAGGAATTTTTGCACTGTGCCTTCTGCAATTTTTTCTAACATAGCTTCTGGTTTTCCAGCCTCTTTTGCTTTTTCAATCGCTACACGTTTCTCAACCTCAATTAATGCAGCATCAATGCCAGATGCATTAAGTGCTTTGGGTTTATTTGCTGCAATATGCATAGCCAAATCTTTTCCTAAAGCCTCATCTCCACCTTGAAGATCTAGAAGCACACCAATTCTTCCGCTGTGGATATAACTAAATATTTGACCCGTTGTTTGATAACGAACGAATCGACGTGGTGTAATATTTTCTCCAATTTTACCCACAAGCTGAGTACGAACTTCCTCAGCATTGCCAGAAGCCATATTTAAACTTGTTAAAGCCTCAATGTTGGCTGGGTTCTTTTCATTGATGGTGCTTACAAGTTCGTTTGTATACTTTAAAAAGTCTTCATTTTTGGCGCAAAAATCTGTCTCTGAGTTAACTTCAAGCAGCGTTCCTGTTTTGCCGTCTTTAGCTACAAAAGCAATCACAATACCCTCAGCGGCCAATCTTCCCGCAGCCTTACTTGCTTTATTTCCGAAACGAACTCTTAAAATTTCTTCAGCGCGCACACTGTCACCATCAGCTTCAGTTAATGCTTTTTTACAATCCATCATAGGTGCGTCTGTGCGATCACGTAGGTCTTTGACCATGCTTGCTGTTATTTCTGCCACTTTGATTACTCCTTAAATACTGTATGAATAAATTTATTATTAAAAAAGGGGCATGAAGCCCCTTTTAAATAATGCTTTAAAAATTACTCAGCGACCGCCTCAGTCACTTCTACAAATTCTTCTTCTTGCGATACTGACTTAGCAAGTTCATTTAATGCCTGACTTTTACCTTCTAATACTGCGTCAGCCATACCTCTTGCGTAAAGTCTAATGGCTCTGCTTGAGTCGTCGTTGCCAGGAATCACATATGAAATGTCATCAGGTGAATTATTAGTGTCTACAACACCAATGATAGGTATACCAAGCTTGTTTGCTTCAACTATAGCGCCACTCTCATGACCTACGTCGATTACAAAAATTGCATCAGGCAGTGCTGTCATATCTTTAATACCGCCAATTGAGCGTTGTAATTTTTCATAGTCACGCTTATAGCCTAATGCTTCTTTTTTATTAAACTTAAGTAAACTTCCATCTTCAAGCATCGCTTCGTAATCATTAAGACGTTTAATAGACTGTCTCACTGTTTTAAAATTTGTGAGCATACCGCCTAACCAGCGATGATTCACGTAAGAAACACCAGCGCGAGAAGCTTCTTCTTTAAGAATTTCTCGGGCTTGTCTTTTCGTACCTACAAAAAGAATACGTCCTTTGTTTGCAGCAAGAGTGCGGATGTACTTCAAGGCCTCTTGGAACATTGGCAATGTTTTTTCTAGGTTAACAATATGAATTTTATTCCTGTCACCAAAAATATATGGTGCCATTCTTGGATTCCAGTAACGGGTTTGGTGGCCGAAATGGACCCCCGCTTCTAACATTTGACGCATAGTAACTGACATAATTGACTCCGTTGTTATGGGTTAAAAAAACATCACCTAATTACATCTATTTTCATAGACACCCTAACGTTAGGTAATGCAAAATTATTTCCTCAAGAACCTTGAAGAAGCGCGCTATAATAGCACAAAAAACAAGTTCAAACGTAATCTAAACGTAGTAATCATGACAATACACATCAAAAATTCCCAAGAAATAGAAAAAATGCGTATTGCTGGTGCGCTAGCATCACAAGTACTTGATTATATTACACCTTTTGTTATTCCAGGCATTACCACTGAAGAAATTGATAAGCTTTGTCATGATTTCATGGTGAATGTACAAAAAACAATCCCGGCCCCCTTAAATTACGCACCGGATGGACATACTCCATATCCAAAATCTATTTGCACTTCCATCAATCATCAGATTTGCCATGGTGTTCCAGGCCCAAAGGCACTTAAAGATGGAGATATTGTAAATATAGATATTACGGTTATTAAAGATGGTTTCCATGGCGATACAAGCCGCATGTTTCTCTTGGGAGATACTTCAATTCAAGCTAAGCGTTTATGTAAACTCACCTATGAAGCTATGTGGCTTGGTATTCAAAAAGTTAAGCCAGGTGCAAAATTAGGTGATATCGGATTTGTCATTCAAGACTTTGCTGAAAAAAATGGGTTTAGTGTTGTGAGAGAATTTTGTGGTCATGGCATTGGTAAGCGTTTTCATGAAGAGCCTCAAGTCCTTCATTATGGAAAGCCTGGCACAGGAGTTACTCTAGAAGCGGGTATGATTTTTACGATTGAGCCTATGATTAATGCAGGCAAAAGAGATATTAAACAAATGCCCGATGGCTGGACTATCGTCACCAAAGATCGAAGCCTATCAGCACAATGGGAACATACAATATTAGTTACGGATAGCGGCTATGAAGTCCTTACAGTTTCTGAAAAAACACCCCCTCCTCCAGCATTTGCTAATTAAATCTTGATTCAAAAAGAAATACTAAGCCTTAAAAAAGAATTAGCTTTAAATGAGTTAAATCTCATTAAAGTATTTTTGAAAAAAAGAGATGGTATTTCTTATCTTCAAAATCACTCACAGCTTATTGATAAAACGTTAAGCAGACTTTGGCAAGATCTAGAATTAAGAAATAGCGCAACTCTTATAGCTTGCGGAGGCTATGGCCGCCAAGAACTTTTTCCTTACTCTGATATTGATTTACTAATATTAATCCCAAAGAGTCTTAACAAGTCTCTAAGTCAAAAAATTGAACAGTTTATTAGTTTGGTATGGGATCTTGGCTTACGAGTCGGCCACAGCGTTAGAAATATAAATCAAACGAAAATTGAAATCAAAAGGGACATTACAGTACAAACAAACCTTTTGGAGAGCAGATATCTTAATGGCGATAAGGTACTTTATAAAAATTTAAAAAAAATTATTAATGAAACGCTTATTCCTGCAAAGTTTTATCAAGGCAAAATAAAAGAACAAGACCATCGTCATCAAAAATATAACCAATCTGCCTATCAATTAGAACCAAATATAAAAGAAAGTCCCGGCGGCCTAAGGGACCTGCAAATGATTCAATGGGTAGGCAAAAGTTGTATTAAAAGATTTACACCAACAAAGTTAAATCAAAAAAAATATCTTGATAAGAAAAATTATCAGAAACTTATTAAAACTGACATCTTTTTTAAAAACTTGAGAATCCTTCTTCATGTCACAGCAAAACAAAGTGAAGATAGATTGCTTTTTGATTACCAGAATGAATTGGCATTGTTATTGAAGTATAAAAAAACTACTCATAAGAAAAGAAGTGAGTTATTTATGAAGGATGTTTATGAGGCAATTAATTTTACAACTTTCATTAACGAAGTGCTTTTAAAAAAACTTAATCCAATCGAATCAGACAAGATAACCAAAATTACTGATAGTCATTTCTTGATAATCAAAAATAATTATCTTGAAATAAATTCTAAATTTCAAAATAAAAATATAAAGCCATATATTTTTGATGTATTCATGACCTTTCAAAAATATAAACAGCTCAATTCTCTAGGTCCCAACTTGCTCTTGCTACTTGGAAGTGCTGCAAACAGAATAAATCATACATTTAGAAAAGATAAGAACCAACAAGCAAAGTTCTTATCGATACTTAAGTCAAATGAGAAGGTCAATCGATCGTTAAGAATTATGAATAAATGCAATCTCATTGGATCATACATTCCTGCCTTTGGGAAAATTGTAAGTCAAATGCAGCACGATTTATTTCATATTTATACAGTTGATGAACATATTCTCAATGTCATTCAAAATTTAAGAAGATTTGCAAAAGATGAGTTGAAACATGAATTTCCTGACTGCCATGATTTGTTTAAAAACTATACCCATAAACATATTCTTTATCTTGCAGCACTATTTCATGACATTGCAAAAGGTAGGGGTGGAGATCATTCTGAACTTGGAGCTAAAGATGTTCATGAGTTTTCAAAACTAAATCATTTACCATCTCATGATGAAGCGCTCATCAAATGGTTAGTTAAATCGCATCTGGTAATGTCACATACAGCGCAAAAGTTAGATTTATCAGATCCTAGGGTTATTGAAGAATTTGCAAGAAAAGTTGTCAATAAAGAAAATTTGACTTCACTTTATCTTTTAACGGTTGCAGATATTCGAGCTACCAGTCCACACGTTTGGAATCAGTGGAAAGCCACCCTCCTAAAAAATCTCTTTAAATATACGCTCAACTATTTAGAACAAGGCAATTTATCTCACGAAGATTCAATTGCAAAAAGAAAAGAGAAAGCAGCATTAATACTGAATACATACAATATCAGAGATGATCATTACAAGGATCTTTGGGAGAATTTTGGAGAAAACTACTTTTACAAATATACGGAAGAAGAAATTGCATGGCAAACGAGACTTCTGTTTACCCACACGGCCCCAAAAAAACCTATCATTCGAGTTAGGCATCGCTCAAATGGCGAAGGTATTGAAGTTCTTATTTACCAAAAAAATACAATGCATATTTTTAATAAGACCTGCCATTTCTTTGATGAAATTGGATACAGCATAGCAGCAGCAAAAATATTCACAACGCAACATAATTATGCGCTCAATCTTTTTGATTTGCTTGATGCCAATCCAAAATCTGTGAGCTATGAAGGCTTATTTAAATTTATCGAAAAAGAATTAGTAGGTCGATTGGAAACTAGCAAAGAAACTAAACCAACAAAGCTTTCGGAAAGAAGCCGGCAAGCCACACACTTCGCTTTTGATACAAAGATTTCTATCGCTCAGGTTGACGAATCGCCTATTTACCAATTGGATATCATTACAGACGATAGAAATGGACTTTTGAGCCTGATTTCTGATCAACTTTCAAAAGAAAATATATCTATTAATCAAGCAAAAATAAATACGCTGGGGTCTAGAGCTGAAGATACATTCTTAGTCGCATACAAAAATAACTTAAAAATGAATCAAAATAAGATAGATAATTTAGTTGAAAAATTAAAAGCTGTCATAGCGTGAGATGTTGGTCACCTATAATCCCATTAATATATACAATGTTGTCATATGAAAATAGCAATTATTAGACGAAAGTTTACAGCCTTTGGGGGTGCGGAAAATTTCATTCTGCGAGCATCGTCTGGATTAAGTCAGCTTGGCATTAACTTTTTTATTATTTCCGAGCTTTGGAAGCAAAATGCCAATAACTCAAAAAACATTCATTGGATAGAAGCCAAGTCACATGGCTTATTTAGATTCTCAAAATTACTAAGCTTCCAAAAATCCGTTATGAAAATTATTAGTCTAAATAATTTTGATCTTATTCAATCTCACGAAAGATTGACCGGAGTGGACATTTACAGATTGGGAGATGGCATTCATGCAGCCTGGATCGATAGAATGAAAAAAATTAGCCCCTGGTATAAAAAGGCTTGGCTTAGCATTGACCCCTACCATCAAAAAATAATTAGTATCGAAAAAGAGATGTCTGAAGACAAAAGCCTTTTTTTTGTCGCAAATAGTGATCTTGTTAAAAATGAATTATATAAATACTACAAAGTACCAGAATCTCGAATTAAAGTGATTGAAAATGGTATTGATATAAAATCATTTCATCCTGTATCGGCTACAAAAAAAGAAGCCACTAAAAAACAATTAGCACTTAATCCAAAATTACCTGTAGTGCTTTTTGTAGGTTCAGGTTTTGAAAGAAAAGGTGCTTTTGAAATTGTTGAAGCCATTAAATTGCTCCCAAAATTTCAGGCCATTATCGTAGGTCAAGATAAGAAAATTCAACAATTAAGGGATCTTGCTCGCGGGCATAACGTTCTTATCACTGGACCCCAAGATGATATTCAAAAATATTTAGATGCATCAGATATATTTTGCCTACCCTCTCTTTATGACAGCCTTCCTAATGCAGCTCTTGAAGCGCTTTGTTGTGGACTACCTATCGTTTTAACAAAAGATGTTGGCTTAGCCCCTCATATTGAAAAGAATCTTGCGGGTGTCATTTGCAAGAAAGATAAACATAGTATTGCTGATGCTTTAATTAAAGCATGGGGAAAAAGAAAATTATTTTCAAAAAATGCTTTAAAAGCAGCTAAAGCCTTTGACATAAATATTAAAAATAAAGAATGGCTTCATTTATACAATGAATTAGCAAATAAAAAGAAAATTAAAGTTTTACACACGGAGTCTTCATTAGGCTGGGGTGGTCAAGAAATTCGAGTGCTTACGGAAGCAAAGATATATTCTAAATATGGACATGAAGTCATTATCGCAGCAGATAAAAAAAGTTTAATTGCCAAAAGAGCTCATCTTTACGGAGTAAGGTGTGAGGGTATTGATCTTCAAAAAAAGCGCTTTGCTGATTTACTCTCTTTAAGAAAACTTATTAAAAAAGTAAAGCCGGATATTATTTCTTGTCATTCAAGCACCGATCATTGGCTTTCAGCGCTTGCTAGATTAACCTTAAATATAAAACCAGCGATTGTAAGAACGAGGCATATAAGCACTCATGTTCATAGAAATATGTCTTCCAAATGGCTCTATAACAAAGGCTGTGAATCAATCATGACAACGAGCGAATCTATAAAAGATGATTTAACTATAGATAAATTTGTTCGCACCCCCACTAAATCTGTCCCCACTGGAATCGACACTGATATTTTTGTACCTGGTAATAAAATACAACAAAGAAAATCACTAAATCTTCCACAGAAACATTTTATTTTTGGCATTGCGGCCACATTGAGATCATGGAAAGGACACAGTGATTTAATTCAAGCATTTAATCTTTTAAAAAATCCAATGTGTACTTTAATTATCATAGGCGATGGCCCACAAATGGAAAATTGTAAAAAATTGGCTAAAGCTTCTTCTTATCCTGAAAATATAAAATTAGTTGGTGATATTAGAAATATCGTACCCTACTTGCAAGCAATGGATTGTTTTGTATTGCCAAGTTATGCGAATGAAGGTGTTCCTCAAGCATTATTGCAAGCGATGTCTGTGGGTCTTTCAATAATTAGCTGCCCGGTCGGAGGCATTCCAGAAACTTTAAGTAAATACAAAAAAGCTGTCTTAGTGAAACCTCAAAGTCCAGAACTCTTATCAAAAGCAATGTTAAAAATTATGAAAACTCCTAATACAAAACAAATGAAAAATATACATAGGCCCTTTACTTTAGATGTTATGTATAAATCATCTCTGGAAGTTTATGGCAAAGCTATTGGGAATAGATTTAATGCGAATTAGATTAAAACAAAATGGCGGAAGAGGTGAGATTCGAACTCACGGAGGGCTATGAACCCTCGACGGTTTTCAAGACCGCTGCCTTAAACCGCTCAGCCACTCTTCCGGAGCGAGAATTCTATCATAACCTTTAATCATCTTGAAGGTCTGAATCTGGAAATAAAACCTCAGAGAATCCAAAATTACTTAAATCTTCTATTCTCATAGGATAGAGAACACCATCTAGATGATCGCACTCATGCTGAACAACTCGTGCATGAAAGTCGCTCACTGTTCGATCAATTGGATTGTGATTCAAATCAAAGCCTTGGTAGCGAAGCTTTTTAAATCTTGGGACTAATCCTCTCATACCAGGAACAGAAAGACACCCTTCCCAACCTTCTTCCATTTCATCGTCAAGGAAAGTAAGTTTTGGATTAATTAAAATGGTGTAGGGTACTTCTTCTGCATCTGGGTACCTTGGTGTTTTTTCTACACCAAAGATAACAACTCTTAAGCTAACGCCTATTTGCGGTGCTGCAAGACCTGCGCCATTTAGAGCATGCATCGTATCTTGCATATCTTCAATGAGAACTTTTAAGGCTTGACTCTTAAAATCATGAACCGGCTCTGCAATATTCAAGAGCAACGGGTCTCCCATTTTTAATACTTGCCTAATAGTCATTTAATTTTTTAAGATGACTTCTTGAATCAACTTAACCACATCCGTCATCATTAAGCGACATACATCATTATCACAAAGTTCATTGATACTAGAAAATGAAATAGCATCTTTACTCTGCCCTCTTCCTGCAGCGTGATTTACCATAGGACATATTGCCGCATAAGCTATATTGAGTTCTTTTGCTAGGACAGCTTCTGGCATTCCAGTCATGCCAACGATAGTAACCCCATCCTTTTCAAGACGATTAATCTCGGCGGCTGTTTCTAATCTTGGCCCCTGAACTGCAGCATATACACCCTCAGCTATTAATGTATTTAAAAAAGATTGTGCGATATCAATAATAGTTTTTCTTAAAGGTTCGTCATAAGGGTAAGTAAAATCAATATGCTTCACCGGCATTTCAGTGCCATCAAAATAAGTATTTTTTCGACCATAAGTGTAATCAATGATCTGATCAGGAATACAAATGGTGCCAGGCTTTATTTTGTCGTCAATCACGCCAACTGTTGCTACAGAAATTATTTTTGTAACACCCACTGATTGTAATGCCCATATATTGGCGCGATAATTAATTTCATGGGGCGGAATCGTATGACCTGAGCCGTGACGAGCTAAGAAAACAACACTTTTGCCTGACAAAGTTCCAAAAATAAGGGGTTGAGATGGTTCTCCGTAAGGGGTCCTAATAAGTTCTCGCTTTAAAACTTTTAGTTCCTGGATTGATGCCAACCCAGTACCACCAATAATACCGAACATGAAACTCACCTTATCTATTAAAGATTTCTATTCTATAACATACTAGCGCATATGAAACCGACACAATCAATAATGAGCCGTTACAAAATTGCTCAATCAAAAAACCATTACGAAAATTTTACCGTAGGGTCTTTAGTGCTAGGTAAAGAAATGCGAGAGGCAATTATTACTCTATATGCTTTTGCTAGACTTGGTGATGACATTGCGGATGAAGGAAATAAGTCAAAAAAAGAACGTTCTAAGGAAATCCTGTATCTCAAAAATCATCTCAAAAAAATTGAATTAAATCAAAAAACTAATGATAGTTATTTTAATTTATTACATAAATTACACTTAAAATATAAATTTAAAATCAATAACTTAAAAAGATTTATTAACGCATTTAATGAAGATATTAATCATAAACAATACGCTAGATTTAATAACTTATTGCGATACTGTGATGACGCTGCAAATCCTGCAGGCGAACTTATTTTAAGTCTTGTAGAGCTAGATAACAAAGAAAATGTTCGCCAATCCGATGCGATTTGCACAGCATTAGCCCTTATTAATTTCGCTCAAGGTGTTGTGGAAGATTTTGAGAAAGGCCGAATTTATATACCTAAAAACGAAATGAAAAGATTTAATTTAAAGGTTGAGGACATCCAAAAAAGAAATTTTACGAGTCAGTGGGTAAAGTATAAAAAATATTGGGTCGAGCGTAATTATGAAATCCTTAAGAAAGGACTGGGTCTTGGAAAAAAAATAAAGGGTAGGCTAGGTTTTGAAATACAAATGGTCGAATGTGCAGCACTCTTGCTTTTAAAAAGACTGGGAAGAAATAGCTGTAATTTATTCATTACCCCACCTAAAATTAATACATCAGATTGGATTTTCATTTTTTTTAAGGTTGCACTGCGCTCAATATGACACCTATTCAATATTGCTACGAAAAAGTCAAAACAAGTAAATCAAATTTTACTTGGGCTTTTTACTTTATTAGCCAGGATAGGCGAGATGCACTGATATCACTGTATGCTTTTTGCAGAGAAATTGATGACATTGTCGATGAGACTTTAGAACTTGAGGTTGCTACAGCAAAGATAAATTGGTGGAAAGCTGAAATCAATCGTTTATTTCATGAAACACCTCAGCACCCTGTGACGAAATCACTTTTAAAATTTATCCACATCTATGAGCTTAATGAAGCCTATTTCATAGAAATGTTAGATGGTATGGAAATGGATCTAAAATTTAACCGCTACGAAAACTTTAAACAGCTTCAACTATACTGTTATCGAGTTGCAGGTGTGGTCGGTATACTCAGCGTGAAAATATTAGGCTTTAAAAATCAAGCGACTTTAAAATATGCACATGATCTTGGCATCGCGCTTCAGCTTACAAATATTATTCGAGATGTTGGAGAGGATGCAAGAAAAAATAGAATCTACATTCCGCTCGACGAACTTAAAGAATTTAGTGTGTCTGAGGATGAAATTCTAAAATTTAAGGAAAGCAATCATCTATCAAACCTAATGTTCCATCAAATTGCACGCGCAGAAGTTTTTTATAAAAACGCTTACCAAAAGCTACCGAAAGAAGATATTAATCCACAAATTCCTGGATTGATCATGGGTAAAATTTATGAAACATTACTCCTTGAAATTAAGAGAGACAAGCCAGAACAAACACTCAATCATAAAGTCTTACTGCCCCCTTTTAGAAAAGTGCTCGTCATACTTGCATGTTTCTTTAAAAATAAATTTTACGCTTTGAGTAACTGAAGTGCTTGAGAAAGGTATTCGATACCTAATACCTCAATACCTGCAATTTTTTGTTTTGCAATATTTGCTTTGGGAATGATAGCTCGTGTGAATCCTAATTTTGCGGCTTCCTTGATGCGCTCTTGGCCTCTTTGAATAGGCCTTACTTCTCCTGCTAAGCCTACCTCACCAAAAATAATTGTCTTTTGATTAATGGGCTGATCTTTAAATGAAGAAACGATGGCACATAAAATAGCAAGGTCCACACCTGGCTCAGTAATTTTGACACCCCCCACTGCATTCACAAAAACATCCTGATCAAAACATGCAATACCACCATGTCGATTTAATACTGCAAGAAGCATGGAGAGTCGATTCTGCTCTAAACCTACGCCTAAGCGTTTAGGTGAAGCTCCGTGGGCGTTATCTACAAGAGCTTGAATTTCTATCAGAAGTGGTCTTGTGCCCTCTTGTGTCACTGTGATACATGATCCAGAAACTTCTTCGTGGTGATGTGATAAAAACAATGCAGAAGGGTTTGTCACTTCACGTAAACCTTTTTCTGTCATAGCAAATACCCCAAGCTCATTCACAGCACCAAAACGATTCTTAAATGCTCGAACCATTCTAAAACTTGAATTTTGATCACCCTCAAAATAAAGCACAGTATCTACAATATGCTCCAACACGCGAGGTCCTGCTAAAGAACCTTCCTTTGTAACATGCCCTACTAATATCATGCTTACTTCTAATTGTTTTGCGATACGCGTTAATTGTGCAGAGCACTCTCTTACTTGTGTGACTGAACCTGGAGCAGACTGTAACTCTTCTGAATATATTGTCTGAATGGAGTCAATAACAACTACATCTGGTTTATTTTTTTCAATTGACTGAATAATTTTTTCTAAGTTGATTTCAGACAATATAAAAATATCTGAAACTTCGAGCTCTAATCGTTTTGCTCGCATCGCAATTTGCTGGGGAGATTCTTCGCCACTTACGTAAATGACTTTACATGGCGTTTGAGTCTTATCATTCGTCATGTGAGAAAGCGCTTGAATAAGAAGTGTTGATTTACCTATACCTGGATCACCGCCAATTAAAACGACGCCACCCGGAACAAAACCACCTCCGAGGACTCGATCAAATTCACTGATACAAGTCGTTCTTTTATAAACGGCTGACATTTTCACTTCATTAAGTTTTTTTAATTCTGAAGTTTGTGTCAAAGAAGCATATCGACTGGGAACAGAAGCTTCAATAATACTTTCAGCCATTGTATTCCAAGTCATACAATGTGGGCATTGACCTTGCCATTTAGTTGATTGGCCGCCACATTCAGTACAAACATAGGCAACTTTATTTTTAGCCATGGATTATTTCTATAGGAACTCTTTTTGAAGCTGACATAGCGCAGAGCAGTTCATAACCAACTGTACCGGCTTTTTCTGCAACATCATCTACAGGTATATTTTCACCCCATAACTCAACATCACTTGAAATGGATGCATGAGGTATGTCGGTAACATCAATGTAAAGCATGTCCATCGAAACTCTTCCAACTGTCGATGTTTTTTTTCCCTCAACATATACAGGCGTTCCCGATGGTGCATGACGGGGATAACCATCAGCGTAGCCACATGCAACAACAGCTATCCGCATATCATTTTTAGCTTTAAAAGTTTCACCGTAACCAACTGAATCATCTTTAGATAAATTTTGTAATGCAATAATTTTGCTTTTCAAATACATAGCTGGTTTAAGGTTTAGTGCACTGCTTTTTCGACCCACAATCGGCGACGCTCCATAAAGCATAATCCCAGGACGCACCCAATCAAGGTGAGTATTTTTAAAATTTATAATAGATGCAGAATTTGCAACTGAACGAGAAAAATCAAAATCATTAGCAATGTCATTAAAAACGTCAAATTGCCAATCAACACCTCTAGGCTCATCCGCAGTTGCAAAATGAGTCATCAATGTAATTGATTTAAAATAAGATGTTTTTTTCATGGATTTAAGGATGTCTTTTGCTTCTTTAGGATTAAAACCTAAACGATTCATACCCGTATTAATCTTAAAGTGAATGTCGATTGGATGATTAAGTTTTAATTTTTCAATCATTTGTAATTGATGAAGATTATGAACTACAAGATTAAAACGCATTTTTGCTGCAATAGAAATTTCGTAAGATTCAAATGCACCCTCTAGCAATAAAATATCTTGCTCAAAACCATGCTCTCTCAAATCAATAGCTTCATTTAAATTAAGTACTGCAAAACCATCGCTCTCGCTTAAGCCTTGCGCGACATTAATAAGCCCATGTCCATAGCCATTTGCTTTTACAACTGACATGATCTTTGATTTAGGAGCTAATTGCTTAACAATGGCGAAGTTATGTCGCAGCGAAGCCTGATCAACAAATACCTTAAGAGGACGCATCTAATTTATTCGTCGTAAGATTGAAAGCCTGGGTTAGCAAAATTTTCAAAGCGCGTATACTCGCCTAAGAATGTCAGTTTTACTCTTCCAATAGGGCCATTTCTTTGTTTTGCGATAATGATCTCTGCCACACCTTTTTCTGGCGTATCAGGGTTATAGACTTCATCTCGATAAATGAAAAGTATTAAATCGGCATCTTGCTCAATCGCACCTGATTCTCTTAAATCTGACATTACAGGCCGTTTATCAGGTCGCTGCTCAACGCTTCGATTAAGCTGAGATAATGCGACAACTGGTACATCTAGTTCCTTTGCTAATGCTTTTAACGATCGTGACATTTCAGAAATTTCTGTCGCACGATTTTCGCTTTGTCGACCACCAGGTGCCGACATCAACTGAAGATAATCAATAACAATCAAGCCTAATTTACCGCACTGCCTTGAAAGTCTTCTGGCGCGCGCTCTGATATCAAAAGAGTTTAAACCAGCGCCTTCATCAATATGTATAGGCGCCTCATTAAGCCTGCCTAATGCATGTGTTAATCTTTCCCAATCATCATCCTCTAGGCGCCCTGTTCTCATTTTGTGCTGATCCAGCCTACCAACCGAACCTAAAAGACGCATCGTTAATTGAGTAGATGCCATTTCCATTGAAAATACTGCAACCGGCAACCCTGTATCTAAGGCTACATTCTCTGCCATATTAAGTGCCAATGAGGTCTTACCCATTGAAGGGCGTCCTGCAACGATCACAAGATCGCCAGGCTGAAGTCCTGAAGTCATAGCATCTAGATCTGAAAAGCCTGTAGGAACACCTGTAACATCACTAGCTCCCGCAGTGAATAAATCATCAATTCTTTGAGCTACTTGGGGTAAAAGCTCTTTAATATCTTTAAAGCCTGATTGATCATGCTTCTCTTTTTCAGCAATTTGGAAGATCTTTGCCTCTGCCTCATCAAGGAGCTGCTGAGCATCTCGTCCTTGAGGAGCAAATGCGCTATCAGCAATATCAGATCCCACCTCAACTAAATGTCTCATAATTGAACGTTCGCGAACAATCTCGGCATATCGACGTATGTTTGCAGAAGTTGGGGTATTCTGTGCCAATGAGCCCAAATAGCTTATACCCCCTACCGTCACCAATTCAGCATTCTTTTCTAAGGATTCGGCAACCGTCACAATATCGGCTGGGCTATTTTGCTCAACAAGCTTAATAATATGTTGGTAAATTAAGCGATGATCTTGACGATAAAAATCATTTGGCGATACAAGATCGGCGATTTTATCGAGCGCTTCATTTTCAATCAGCAAGCCGCCCAATAAGGACTGCTCAGCCTCTATAGAGTGAGGTGGTAATTTAAGATTATTAAGAATATCGTCTGCCATGGATTAATTATAACGGAATAAAAAAAGGCTGCTCTAGGCAGCCTTTAAAAAAATAGATTGCTTTTTATTAAGCAGGTTCACCAATCACGTCAATTGAAATATCAACTGTTACATCATGATGTAAAGCAATAGTCACTTGATGTTGACCCACTGTTTTAAGTGGACCGTTTGGCATACGAATTTCAGCTTTCACAACCTTGATATTTTTTGCTGTTAAACCTTCAGCAATATCTGTATTTGTAACTGACCCAAAAAGTTTGCCATCCACGCCAGATTTTTGCGTGACAGATAAAGTGAAACCAGCAAGCGCTTTCGCTCTTTCTTTAGCAGCGTCAAGAAGTACCACTTGTTGTTTTTCAAGCTCTGCACGTTTTGCCTCAAATTCAGCCTTGTTTGAATCTGTCGCGCGTTTAGCCTTACCTTGTGGAATTAAAAAATTACGGCCAAAGCCGTCCTTAACTTTAACGATGTCACCAAGGTTTCCTAAATTAGCTACTTTCTCTAATAAAATAACTTGCATCTTGTAATCTCCTTAGTGCTTATCAGTGTATGGTAAAAGCGCTAAAAAACGAGCGCGCTTCACCGCAATATTGAGTTGGCGTTGATAAATCGCCTTAGTACCTGTAATACGAGCTGGAATAAGTTTTCCATTTTCGGTAATAAAGTCTTTTAATAAATCAACATCTTTGTAATCCACTTCTTTAATGCCTTCAGCACTAAATCTGCAGTAACGTCTTCTTTTGTACATTTCTCTAGCCATCGTAAACTCCTATAGATATTCTATAAAATTAATATGGAAAATTAGCTGATTACTTTTTGCGCTTTTATTTCCAATAAACCCTTTTGTTTTAATTCTGTCGCCAATTTTTAAAGGTATCAATGCATCATTACCCATAATTTTTGCGCTTAACTCACAATTGATTGTTCGCTTTAAATTTGCCTCAATCTGCTCTGAGCTATGTTTTAAAATAAGATTAAGTGCTGGCATTCCTGCGGGGGTATAACGTACCGGATCCACATGGCACACTTCCCCAGAAATCTCTAAGCAATTCAATCTAGATTAAGCTACAGCAACCTCAGGTGCAGCGCGCTCATCTTTATCAAGCACTGATTTTGATTTTTCTTCTTTCATCATAATCGATGGTGCAGTCACGGCTGTTTTTGTGCTCATAATCAAATGACGTAACACGGCATCATTAAACTTAAATGCATGCTCTAATTCTGCAAGTGTTTCAATGTCGCATTCGATATTCATAAGCACATAATGCGCTTTATGAATTTTTTCAATCATGTAAGCAAGCTGTTTGCGACCCCAATCTTCGAGGCGGTGGAGTTTTCCACCTTTGGATGTTACTAGAGATCTGTAGCGTTCAATCATGCCAGGCACTTGTTCGCTTTGATCAGGATGTACGATAAATACTACTTCATAATGTCGCATATAAATCCCCTTATGGTTAAAAGCTTTCAGTGATGCAACTCACTGTAAAGCAAGGTAGAAAGATCGAGTATTATAGGTGTTTTTTGAATTAAATCAATGGTTTTTAAAGGTCAATTCGGTCCTTAAGCCCTGCCCCATAAAGCCTTTCTTTAAGGAATTTGGCCTCATCTCGAAGTTGAGCCGCTTTTTCGAACTCCAAATTACGAGCCGCCGTTTGCATGCCCTTTTCAATTTTTTGGATTTCTTTGGCCATCTGCTTTTCATTAAGATGGTCATAGCGAGCCTCTTCTTTCTTGAGAGCTCGATTAAAGTCCACTTCTTCTTTATCAAAAGTACCTTCAATAATGTCTTTAATTTTTTTAATCACCCCCACTGGCGTAATGCCATTCTCGAGGTTAAATGCAATTTGCTTAGTGCGTCTTCGATTAGTCTCATCGATTGCAATCTTCATGCTTCGCGTGATCTTATTAGCATAAAAAATCACTTGTCCATTGAGATTCCGGGCTGCTCTCCCAGCTGTTTGTATAAGCGAACGTTCGGATCTTAAAAATCCTTCTTTGTCAGCATCTAAGACAGCAACTAATGAAACTTCAGGAATATCTAAGCCCTCTCTTAATAAATTAATACCTACGACAACATCAAACTTACCCAATCTTAAGTCACGGATAATTTCAACACGTTCAACGGTATCAATATCGGAATGAAGATAACGCACTTTTATTTGGTGTTCAGATAAATAATCAGTCAAATCTTCAGCCATACGTTTAGTTAAAGTAGTCGCCAATACCCTTTCATTTTTAACAACACGGAGATTAATCTCACTCAACAAATCGTCCACTTGGGTATCTGCCGGTTTCACAGTAATTTCCGGGTCAATAAGTCCAGTAGGCCTTGCGACCTGTTCTACAATTTGCTCTGTATGGGCGGCCTCATAATCGGCTGGTGTTGCAGATACAAAAATACATTGCCGCATTGTTTTTTCAAACTCTTCAAACTTTAAAGGTCGATTATCCAAGGCTGAAGGCAATCTAAAACCATACTCCACTAAATTTTCTTTTCTTGCGCGATCTCCTTTATACATGCCGCCCACCTGAGGGACAGTGACATGGCTTTCATCAATAATCATTAAAGCATCTTTAGGTAAATACTCAATTAAAGTTGGGGGTGGGTCGCCTGGATTTCTTCCTGACAAATGTCTCGAATAATTTTCAATGCCCTTGCAAAAACCTATTTCATTTAACATCTCAATATCAAAACGAGTCCGCTGTTCAATCCTTTGTGCCTCAACTAATTTATTTGCCTTAACAAAGTAATCAGAGCGCTCTCTCAATTCATTTTTGATTTTTTCGATAGCTCTAACTACCGTGTCTCGAGGGGTAACATAATGACTTGATGGATACACAGTAAAATGACTTACCTTTTTATACATTTGTCCTGTTAGAGGATCAAATAGCGTAATAGATTCAATGAGGTCATCAAACAAAGTGACTCTAATTGCGGTTTCTGAGTTTTCAGCGGGGAATATATCAATCGTATCGCCTCTAACTCTAAAAGCTCCGCGTGAAAAATCAAAATCATTGCGATCATATTGCATGGAAACTAACCGTAAAATAATATTACGTTGTAACAATTTTTCGCCCTGTACCAGTTGCATGACCATACCCTGGTAATCGACAGGATCCCCAATGCCATAGATTGCCGAAACTGTAGCTACAATAATACTGTCGTCACGCTCAAGAAGTGCTTTAGTCGCGGATAGCCGCATCTGCTCGATATGTTCGTTAATACTCGAGTCTTTTTCAATAAAAAGATCTCGTGCAGGGACATAAGCTTCTGGTTGGTAATAATCGTAATAAGATACAAAATATTCCACTGCATTTTGTGGAAAAAACTCTCTAAATTCTGAGTAAAGTTGTGCTGCTAAAGTTTTATTAGGGGCCATGACAATGGCAGGCTTACCTATTCTTGCAATGACATTTGCAATCGTAAATGTTTTACCTGAGCCTGTAACACCTAAAAGCGTTTGAAATTTCTTTCCATCTACAATGCCTTTTGTTAAAAGATCAATGGCTTGAGGCTGATCGCCCGCAGGGGAGAATGGTTGAAATAACTGATACGGGCTATTTGGAAATGAAAGTAACAAGATAGTGATATTCTACTTTTAAAAAAGATTTAGAAAAGAAAATATGTGCAAAACTAATAAGAACTTTTAATGGAGCACCCAGTCAAGTAAATATTATACTTTTTAGAAACTTTATCTTATGTACCCATTATTTAAATTTATATCCCTTGTACTCGTAAGTATCTTTCTTTACTCCGGAAATGCATGGTCATTAAATAAAGATCAATTAATGAGTTCGTTTTTTAGTGTTGTTATGATTAGAGGATATAACGATGCAGGTGGTCTGGCTTATGGATCCGGTGTTGTTGTAGGCGACAATCAAGTGATAACCAACTGTCATGTTTTAAGAAAAACAAAACAGCCCTGGGTATCCCAAGGTGAAGAGACGTATTCAGTGACAGCCGTAAAAGCTGATCATTGGCATGATTTATGTTTAGTTACAACTTTTGGCATGGCAACTAAACCCGTCCTGATAGGTAAAAGTACTGACCTAAAAAAAGGTCAAGGAGTCATAGCTATCGGACATTCTAATGGAGCTCCTGCCCCCTTAACTTCAGCAGGCGTTGTGAAATCGACCTACGATCTTGATCAAGGTAAAATTATTTTAAGTACAGCGCAATTCAGAATGGGCGCTTCTGGAAGTGGGTTATTTGATACCGAAGGAAGGCTAATCGGCATCAACACCTTTAAAACTTCTGGACGAAACTCTTTTTACTATGCCCTGCCGATTGAATGGCTCAATGCACTCAAGAACAAACCCAATGAAACTACATTTCCAGTTGTCGGAAAAGCTTTATGGGAAGAAGAAGAGGACAAAAAACCACTCTTCCTTCAAATAGCTATTCCAACCATTAAAGAAGACTGGAAAAAACTACTTGATATATCTTTAGAATGGACAAAAAAAGAAAATAATAATGCTGAAGCCTGGTTTGAACTTGGTTTAGCAAATGAACGTCTTAAGGATCTTAATGCAGCTGAAACAGCATATCGCCGATCCATCATGTTAGATGACCAAAATACAGATGCACTTTTGAGGTTAGGATTTATTGCCAAATCTAAAGACGATAAGAAGGAAATTAAGGCAATTCAAGAAAAAATTTCTAAAATTAATCCTGACCTTCTTGAAGATTATTATAAGCTCGTTGGATGCTCTAAGACTTGCGAATAGATTAAAAGTCTATTTCAACTCAAGTTCTTTTTGCGTAAAATAAGGGCATTGATTAATCATCCCTGGATTAAAATTGTCAGCCATCAAATTATCTGAATGTGTCAGACGTATCAAAGAATCTCCAACGCTTGCTATTACGGCAAAAGCTGCGCGCTATAAATCAGAAGGCAAGGATATTATTGGACTTGCCGCTGGTGAACCTGATTTTGATACACCCCAACACATTAAAGACGCAGCAAAAAAAGCAATCGATAATGGTTTCACCAAATACACGCCAGTTTCAGGCATTCCTTCTTTAAAAAAAGCAATTATTGAAAAATTTAAACGTGACAATAATCTCGAATATGGTCTTAATGAAGTTATTGTTGGCGTGGGTGGTAAGCAATGTGTTTTTAATTTTTGTCTTGCAGTTTTAAATTCAGGTGATGAAGTTATTATTCCAGCACCTTACTGGGTATCTTATGCTGATATTGCTTTAGTTTCTGATGCTAAACCGATCATTGTTGAATGTGGCATTGAACAAAAATTTAAAATGACCGCATCACAACTTGAAAAAGTAATTACACCGAAAACAAAATTAGTAATTTTAAATTCACCTTCAAATCCAACAGGTGCTGTTTATTCAAAAGAAGAATTGACATCACTTGCTGACGTTCTTATTAAACACCCTAATATTTTAATTGGCACTGATGATATGTACGAGCATGTCAAATTAAAAGATATGCCCTTTTATAACATTCTAAATGTAAACCCAGCATTAAAAGATCGATGTGTGGTTATGAATGGTGTATCTAAAGCATATTCGATGACTGGATGGCGAATAGGTTATGCAGCAGGGCCAAGTTATATTATTAAAGCCATGGAAATACTTCAATCACAATCGACTTCTAATCCTACCTCAATTTCCCAAGTTGCTGCCGAAGCTGCTCTTTCAGGAGATCAGGCCTGCATGGATCCTATGATTAAAGCCTTTAGAGAAAGACACGCTTATGTTGTAAAAAGCTTTAATGAAATCCCTGGCTTATCATGCATAGAAGCTGAAGGCGCATTCTATGCTTTCCCTGATGCAAGAAAAGCCATCGAACATTTGTTTAATCAAAAGGTTTTAAAAGAAAAAACAGATCTTGCTTTAGCTGACTACTTACTAGAAAAAGAAGGTGTTGCAGTAGTTCCTGGATCTGCATTTGGTTCGGATGGTTATTTCAGAATTTCATTTGCAACTTCCATGGAAAATCTAATAGAGGCAATGAAACGCATCAAACGTGCCCTCTCTGTTTAAATGAGGGGTCAATTCAAGTATAATTTACAGCTTGTTTAAGTTGACCTTACAGCAATAACTGTTTTATGATCACGTTCTCAATTCCTCGATAGCTCAGCTGGTAGAGCAACGGACTGTTAATCCGTGTGTCCCTGGTTCGAGCCCAGGTCGAGGAGCCAAATTCAAAGAGCCCATGCATATGGGCTTTTTTATTTTAAATAGATAAGTTTGATATAGCGATAATAAGTGCCTTCTGCTACAGAGATTGCAAGCATTAAGCCCTCGCGACCGTCTAAAAAACCAAACCTTACAATATAGGTTCGAATAAAAGCCCATAAAGCATGAAGAATTGCTTTTTTAAGGCTACCTTTTTTGCCTTTCCTTTTAAGGTCTCTGGCGCCCAAGCTTGAATAGACATTGATCTTTTTTAATACCGTCTCAAAATCTCTGTATGAATAATGAATTAAAGGCTGCAGTAAATGCCCTATTTCATATTTACTTTCAAGATGTTCATGCACATGATGCTCTGAGAATTTAGCGCTGCCTTTTTTAAAAAGTCTTTTTGTCCTATCTGGCTGCCAACCTGAGTGCTTTATAAATCTTGAAACAAATAAGGAGCGTCTAGGAACATCGTAAACATTGAAGTCTGGTCGATTAATCACTTTTAAAATTTCTTGTTTGAGCGCGGGCGAAATTCTTTCGTCAGCATCCAAAGAAAAAATCCATTCATGCTTAGCTAATTGAATGGCCATATTTTTATGTTGGCCATAACCTTTCCATGGCCTATTAAAAACTTTAGCGCCTAATTTCTTTGCAAGAGGCACGGTATTATCAGAACTACCTGAATCTAGAACAATAACTTCATTAGCGAAACTTGCACTTTTAATGCATTCAGCAATATTTTCAGATTCATTCTTTGCAATGATAATGACGGAAAGTTTAGGCATTAATTTAGTGACTAATGGTTAATTTAAAGGTAAATTATTTCGATAGATTATAACAACTTATAAAATCAAAAAAATAAAATTAAGGAAATTAGGTTGGTAGATAGTGAACATTAAAAAAGATGTCGTTTGTATTGGCGGTGGAATCATGAGCGTCACACTAGCCAGATTACTTCAAGAGTTAGATTCTGATATAGATATTACCATTTACGAGAAGCTGGCTTCTTGCGCCCTAGAAAGCTCTCAATCGATCAATAACGCAGGAACTGGTCATGCTGGCTTCTGTGAACTTAATTACACCCCTATGAATAGGCAACAAAATATAAATGTAGATAGGGCATTAAAGATTAACAAAGAATTTGAAGTGTCACTTGAGTTTTGGAGTTTTTTAACTAGGAAATATAAAAGCTTTAAGCCTAAATCCTTTATTACCCAAGTACCTCACATAAGCTATGTTAAAGGTGAAAAGAATATATCTTTTTTAAAGAAAAGATATGAAGCCTTAAGCAAAACTCCCCTATTCAAAGACATGCAATTCTCTCGAAACAAAGAAACAATTAAAGAATGGGCGCCCCTCATTGCTGAAGACTTAAAAGATGATATTGCGATGACAAGAATAAATTACGGAAGTGATGTTGATTTTGAATCACTTAGTCATCAAATGTTAAAAATTTTATCGACAAATAAAAAGTTTTCAATTCATGTAAACCATGAAATTAAATCTATATCACAGGCTGATGATAAAACTTGGGATATAAAAATTTACTGCGCGAAGAGCAAAAAAGTAATTTCAGTAAATGCAAAATTTATTTTTATTGGCGCCGGCGGATCCACCATTCATTTACTTCAAAAAAGTAATATTAAAAATCAAATTGGCTATGCAGGGTTTCCGGTGAATGGAGAATGGTTAATATGTAAGAAATCTTCTATTACAAAAAAACATTTTTCTAAAATTTATGGCATAGCAGGTCCTAAAGCGCCTCCGATGTCGGCACCTCATTTAGATTTAAGGATTATTAATGGTAAAAGGCAACTTATGTTTGGCCCATTTGCAAGTTTCACATTTAAATTTTTAAAAACGGGCTCGTATTTCGATTTATTGAAATCGATTCGCATCCAAAACATTTTGCCAATGCTGCATGTATTTATTTGCAATTTAAATCTTCTAACTTATCTTATTAAAGAGTCAGGCAGCTCCTACAAAGATAAAATGAATGCATTGAAAGAGTTTTATCCTTTAGCTAATGAAAAAGATTGGAAGCTAGCATCAGCTGGTAAGAGAGTTCAAATCATCAAGCCTTACAAAAAAATTGGTGGCAAATTAGAATTTGGAACAGAAGTGGTTTGGTCAGACGACTCATCACTCGCCGCACTTTTGGGCGCCTCTCCTGGAGCCTCCACATCTGTTTTCTCAATGTTGAATGTGATTGAGAAAAGCTTTAAGGGAAGAATAAATTCCAAGATATGGAAGGATAAAATTGAAAAGATGGTGCCATCATATAATCAAGACTTGAGTAAGCAGCCATCTTTATTTAATAAAACTCGACGATCTACTTACAAAACACTGGGATTTAAGATTTAAAACGCTGTCGTCTAATTTCTGATAAGACAATTCCACTAGCAACACTCACATTTAAACTTTCAACAGCCCCTAGCATAGGTATTTTAATTAATAAGTCACATACATCACGAGTGAGTCTTCTAAGGCCGCTACCTTCTGAACCTAATACGACAGCAATGGGCCCGCTTAAATTTGATTGGTAAAGAGATTCGGCCCCATCTTCTGCTGTTCCAACCACAAGCACGCCCTGCTCTTTAAGCTGACGAATAGTCCTCGCTAAATTTGTCACCACGATAAAAGGTACTGATTCAGCAGCGCCTGAAGCAACTTTTCTCACAGTAGCATTTAACCCTACCGCTCGATCTTTAGGTGCTATAACAGCATGGACACCCATACCATCTGCAACGCGTAAACATGCTCCTAAATTATGAGGATCTTCAACACCGTCTAGTATGAGAAAAAAAGCGGGCTCTTTGAGGTCACCCTCTAAAATATCTTCTACCGTTTTATAAGGAATTACTAAAGGAATAATTTTTGCTACTACACCCTGGTGTTTGGCTTGTGAAGCAATGCCGTCTAATCTTGCTCGATCAACCATGAGTATACGAATATTATTTTCTTTAGCTAACTCAACAATTTCTTTAGCTCTTGGATCGTTACGATCGCTATCCAAATAGATTTCTTGAATGCTTCTTGAAGATTGTCTTAATTGACTGATAATAGGATGAAACCCAAAAATAATCTGGCTTTGAGACATGTTATTTAGCTCTTATTCTCTTTTTACTTCTTGGTGAACCAGATACCTTTGAACCACTTTTATGTTTTCCAGGATGGGCTTTCTTTTTATGTGCTACTTTCTCTTTAAAGAAATTTTTTGGCTTTCTATCTTTTAATGAAGACTTTTGAACTTCTTGATGGCTTTCAAGGCTAAAGTCAATTTTGCTAAGCTCTAAATCCACACGCACTAATTTTACTTTTAAGCGATCTCCTAAGCGATAAATGACGTGAGATCTTTCACCAACCATTGCGTGCCTTGCTTTGTCATAAGTAAAATAATCGTTACCTAACTCTGTCACATGCAACAAACCTTCAATATAAATATCGTCAATAGAAACAAATAAACCAAAACTTGTTACACCTGCAACAGTACCTTCGTATATCTCACCAATTTTATCCTGCATGTAATAACACTTAAGCCATGCTGAAACATCTCGCGTAGCATCATCAGCTCTTCTTTCTGTCATAGAGCAATGTTGGCCTAAGACATGCCAATTTGAGGCAGGCATTTTCTTCTTTTCTAAAGTAGCTTTAATCGCACGATGAATTAAAAGATCAGGGTATCGACGTATCGGAGAAGTAAAATGTGCATATGCCTCATAAGCCAAACCAAAGTGACCAATATTGTCTGGGCTATAAACAGCCTGTTGCATTGACCTTAATAAAACCGTTTGCAATAAATGTTCATCTGGCCGACCTTTAATTTTTTCAATTAAAGCAGCGTAATCCTTAATGCTCGGCTTATCTCCACCAGTTAACATAAATCCAAATTCAGCTAAAAATATTTGCAAATTTTCTAAACGCTCTTCAG
>Ga0222712_10001452_pt1 | contig 29253 bp, 49 predicted proteins | sample C33_657DmetaG_FD_165043 | JGI IMG/M metagenome (GOLD analysis project Ga0222712, IMG submission 165043) | Estuarine water microbial communities from San Francisco Bay, California, United States - C33_657D | ecosystem: Environmental > Aquatic > Marine > Unclassified | place: USA: California... | reverse complement strand
TAGATATCCAGCTTGTTCAGCCAGTTCTTTAATTCGTTCGTTCATACCAATTCTTTAATGTGTTTGCAACTACCACGAAATGTAAATCCGGGACATGTACATGTTTTGTCTACGGTATCAATACTATACACATTACCTTTACTACCAGACACTTTAATCACAGTAGATTTTTCTTTTATCTTTTTGAAAGGGTTAACTTTCAATGACTGAAATTTACGACCACGCTTGTCGATAGTAATCGGGTTCTTAAAGTAGAATGGAGTAGTAGAACCAACCTTGATGTACGCAAGCATTTTAGTACCGTCAAGAAGGTATATGTGATTAGCAAGGTTGCTATCATTCCATACTGTTGTTTCTACTACTGCTTCCATTAAACTTCCTCAGTAACTTTAGCCAATTCTTCTGACAACAAACGCAATTCAGTATTGTCTTGGTCAAACATATACCAAACACCGTCTTTCATAATGTAGCAAAACTCAGCCCAGACATTGTTGAAATGTTCAACTAATGATTCTTTGCTGGTGTATGTTTTAAACTCTTGACCTTCTTCTTCACGGTCACGACCATAGAATGTAGTCATGTTGCCATACTTGCGTTCCCAAAGTTTGGGGTGCATGTCATGTGTAGGTTCAAAGGGATGCTTTTCACCTATATTGGGTGCAAGACTAGAAATATTACCTAGTGCAATAAGGTTGTTTGCTTTAGGTGAATCATAGTGTTCTTGCAAAATACGACCATTGTGTGACAAATAGCCGTCAAAATGACAATAAACTGCTTTACAATTGTCACCGTGCATCACACCAATAATTGAACGTGTACTCATTTGAAAACTCCTGTTGTTTGACTGAATAAGACTCTATTATATACCCAAAGTGATTTATTGTCAACCGCGGCTGTTGTACACATTTGCGGCTTGTACTACTTTTTCGCTATACATCATACGACCGTTTTGTGCAATATCTTGCAACAGGTCTGAGATATTCTGACCTAAAAATTCACATTCTTTGAGCAGGACTTTGATGGCTGTTTCGTATTTCATACTATACTCCTTAAACCAAATCAACTTGAATTTGCTTGCCACGAATAGTAGTACCGAGACCACTTGGAATTGGTTCGTTTAGTGACTTAGCAATACGGCGTTCAACTGCTAACCTAATCATTGCGTCCCAGCACAATGTTCGGGCGTTGACGGTAGCAAACATTTCGGTCATTTGCTTGATAGTCAAATACATACCAACGTCATTTTCACTGCCGTCGCCTTTGAAAATTACACGGAATTTCTGTGAATTTTTGAAACCTTCGATAACTGTTTTTGTACGCATTTATGTGCCCCTTTAATCAATCAATACATGTATTATATACCCAAAGTGATTTATTGTCAACCTTTGGGCATGAGATAAAAAGTACTACTTTTTGAGTACATCAAAGATGGAATTTTGCAACAATGCGACCTCGTCACGGTCAACATAGAAGTCGGTACGAGGATCGTAGTACTCACCTGCTTTAGGATCGTAGTACAGAACCTGACCATTGGGGTAGTGAAATGGACCCTCAAGTCCCTTACGAGGACCGTATTCTTTATTGTGCTTGAAAACGATGTAAGACATAAAAGCTCCTTTTCACTACAGAAGCCTCTATTGTATACCCAAAGTGATTTATTGTCAACCTACTACTTAAGTATTACTTTTTGGTAAGTGCATTGTATAGTGCCTGCAACCCTCTTACATATTGCATTTGGTTAGGGTATAGAGAGTGGCGTTTAGTTATCACATTGATATAATTTACTTCACCATTGATCACGGCTAATTGTTCTGTTTTTGAACGTGCATTTTGTAACTGTTTGAACAGGTTACGATCAGGCCAAAAACTATCTACCTGCTTAGACATTTGCACAAAAGGAGATTCTTCTTGTTGCACTGTGGTACTTGCTACAGGTTGTTTTGGCTTAGGCGCATAGTTTGGTTTGCCTTGCGATACCGGTTTTTGTGTGATTGTCTTTGTTGAAGGGCCAAGTGCAGTAGGCTGTATACTAGCATCAAACTTCATATTAGCCCAACGACCTCCCATTTGGTCTTGTCGTTTTAAATCAGGAGGACTTCCGGTACCAATGTCATCATGGCTGTAAACACCGTATAATCGTATAGTGTTTGTTTCTTTGTCAACAAAATACACAATGCTAAGGTTGTGTGTTAAATGTGCATGTGAAATACCGGGTAACTTAGAACCAAAATTACCACCCGATCTAAATTTTCTGTCACTATCGCCGAAGCCAGGTAGCCCGGGTAAAGACCCGTTATAAGGTGTTTTGTTTTTCCACTGTAGGAACTTAGATAATTCAGTTTTTATCCGATCACGCTGGTCGGTGAATTTATCTATTGTTTTGGCAAGTTCGCTGTTTGGTCCGGCGCCTAATACTCTAAGCATTTATTGATTCCACCCTTCATGCGTTTTTAAGCCAGTCAAGGGCTTCATCAACGGTCATGCCAGGGTCGGAATCATCAAATTTGGAAATAGATTCAGCAATTTCCTGTAATGTAACAGTGGTGAAAGGCTGTTCAGTATCGGAACAAAGGCTTTCAAAAATTGCTTTTCTACTAGGCTTGGAAATTTCGTTGAGTTTCATATAACTATTTATCAGTGAATAACCGTATTGTATACCCAAACCTATTTATTGTCAAACTGAATACTTAAGTAGTACGAGAGGTAAGTATTTTGTCTGCAAGACCATAGTCTACAGATTCTTGGGCGCTCATGTAAAAGTCACGTTCCATGTCTTTTGACAATTCTACAAATGTTTTACCCATGCTATTGTGATTGACATAGATTTCTGTCAAGGTTCGTTTCATTTGCAAAATCTCTTTTACTTGAATTTCCATGTCTGTTGCTTGACCACGTGCGCCGCCTGAAGGTTGATGGATCATATGTCGTGCATTTGGAAGCATATGACGCTTACCCGGGCTACCTGCTTGTGAAAGTAAACTACCCATAGAGCATGCCTGACCCATAACAATTGTATGGATATCAGGCTTGACGAATTGCATACAATCATAGATTGCCATACCAGCAGTTACACTACCACCGGGGCTATTAATATATATGGAGATATCTTTATCTCCCTCACTTTCAAGGTACAACAACTGGGCAACAATTAGATTTGCCATGTGGTCGTGTACTTCGCCCTCAAGCAAAATTACACGGTCCCTAAGCAAACGACTATAAATATCATAGCTACGTTCACCCTTGCTTGTTTGTTCTAAAACCATTGGCACTAAACTCATATACATCCTTAAAATAAATTTGCGATAAATACTTAATGGTGATACAATTATCACTTCATTAACTCTAAGAGACATTTTACATGAGATACACTGAATTTACAAGCCCTTTGGTAGAAGATGGGGAAATACCCGTATCCAGAGACGATATTGTCAATGCATTGACTAGCTTGGGCCATGAAAATCCAAAGATCAATGGAAATAAAATCAATGTATTGGTTCAAATACCTGATGGTCAGAAAAAGAATGATTTTAGAAAACAAGTATTGAATGACATTCTAATTGCATTAAAGCGTCAACTACCAAAATCAATGCCCACTTACAGTCCTGATCCTGGTATAAGCAGTTTGGGTGGCATTATCTTTAAAAATAGTCCAGTTGCAGTTGTTGTAAAAGATGAAGGTAAGCAAGGTGAAAATAGTGCTGGCGTAGCAAATGAAATAGAATTAGCCAGTATTATTCAAAGTGTCGTAGAAAAATACGGGTCAGCTAATGTTACATTTGAAGATCCAAGAGGTAAAAAGCTAACGATTAAAAATTGCACTTCAGTTGATGTTGCCGGGCGTGACACCGCAGAACGTAAAAAAGCCGATGTTGTATTACGTAGCGAACGTGGACATTTGCCTATCAGTATTAAAGAATTAAATGCTGATATGTGGGAAAGTGCTGATAGTTTGTTTGGTGCAAAGGCTAAAGAAATTATCAAAAAACTCAAGGATGACGGCACTATTGAATTGCAAGTTATTGGTCAAAAGAAGAATAATCGCACAGGAGAATCTACCCCTGTGTATAAACTAAGTAAAGAAATCGTAGTAGAGCCTACACCAGAAGAGGCTTTAAATGCTGTGTTTGGAAGTGATATAAGCCCTAAAGGTGGAGTGGTCATACAAACATTTAAGCCGCAACATTTCACACAAGATGATAACAACATCAAGGTTGATGCACATGCTGTTATTGCTAAGAAAGAAGACATTCCTGAAACTCATTTAATGGTATGGTTAATTCGTAATGACAGTACTCGTAATAATCCATTGCCCGGACTACGCACATTAGGTGTAACACTTTCACGCGGTATAGGCAAGAAGGGTGATAAGGACGTTGTATTAGTAGACGTTAACGGGAATGTAGTTACTAAATCTAGTACTTCAACAGCAAAACCAACTAAGAAACAAAAAGAACCTGAATTAGAACCAGGCAGTGAAGAAGCAACACGCAAGAAGCGTGATTAACACTTAAAGATATTTTGATGCTTAAACCAACGGCGCATAGAATGCGCCGTTTTTAATGGGATATTATAGTCATTCATTGTTTGACGAAACTTAAAAAATGTAGGACCATGACTCATTAAATGATCTTTGCCCCTACGATATCTTTTGGGCCCTTCTATATCCCATTGATGTTGATGTACCATTTCGTGTGCTAGTGTAGTTATCATCCATTGTGGACAAAACCATTTGTCCATTAATCGTATTTCACAATAACTACCAGTACTATGTTTATCAATATCTCCTAGACACATTCCCCAGTACTTCCTACATCTAGGAGCTAAGTATATTTTTGGGATTTTTAAATCATTATTGAAAATATAATAGTTCAATAATTCATATGTATGATACACATCGTTTTTAGATGGTCTGTACATTAACCGTTTTTGATAGGTTATACTAGGTAATGGAAAATCCATTAACTCCTCTAAAGAATAAAGGGATACTAGACGCATACTAATATTTATCAGAAAAATATCAGGTTGGTGTCCTACATCTAAATAAACAGTTAAAGGAGAAAAACTATGGAAATAGTCATTGGAGTTATTATTGTTGCGGGCTTGGCCTGGGTTCTTATTAAATCAGTTAGTAAGGAAAAACCAGCTGTTCAACCCGTAGCAGAACCAGCAAAAGTTGAAGAAGTTGTAGCACCTGCTACAGTTGAAGTAGTTGCAACACCGGAACCCGAAGTTGTAAAAGCTGCTCCAGCTAAGAAAGCACCGGCTAAGAAAGCACCTGCTAAAAAGGCAGCAACGCCCAAAGCAGCCAGTACTGCAACAAAAACAACCAAGCCTCGAACTAAGAAAACAGCCTAATAAAATAGGGCGAAAGCCCTATTTTTCATAAATACATAATGATATTTGGCTTTGATGTTATTAGTGATTTAAATTTAAAATCAGCAGAGGAATTTGATTGGTCTGGTAAACCAACCAGCCTTTTTTGCCTTATACCCGGCAATATTTCAAGTGATTTGCAGACACTATACAAGGTCTTTAGTCAACTTAGTGGCATGTATCACGGGGTATTTTATATAGACGGTTGGCTAGAAAATATAGATATTAACTCAAGGGAAATTAGAGTTAAAGAAATTCAAAAAATCTGTAGTAATTTCAAAAATGTAATCTACTTACACAATAATGTTGTTGTAGTAGATGGTGTAGCATTCATTGGTATCAATGGGTGGTACAAAAATTATGAGAATAATAGCATTGTAGATGATTTCCACGCTAAGTGCTATAGGTTTGAAGATATAAGTTATTTAGAAAAAACACTAGAAAAATTACAATTGCATGCCGACGTAAAGAAGATTGTAATTATGAGTAATTGCGTTCCTTTTAGGGAACTGTATTTTGGTGAGTGTGACACCAATGATGAAGATGTATATCCCGGATACGTCTTATATAAAGATACCGAACACAAGGTAACTAAATGGGTTTACGGAACACATAATAAATTAGTTGATACTGTGTTAAACAATATCAACTATTTAAATAATACCAAATATGATCGTGAACCTTACTATGCCAAACGCATAGAGATAGTCATTTAATTTTCTTCGGATTCAATTTTTACTTGTAATGGGAAACCCTGACTACGGGCTTCTAAAGTAACTTCCATACCTTTTTGCTCGGCAATCTCGTAGGGCAATACAGCTACTACTGCACTACCTTGTTCGTGGATTCCAGTAGTAATATTTTCAGCAGTATCTTCGGTGTAATTAAAATGTTCAATTAAAGTAGATACAACAAACTCCATACTAGTGTGATTATCATTCATATAAATGACCTTGAACATCGGGGGTTCAGGCATTTTGAAATCGGGTTTAATTCTTACTTTTGTTTCTGTTTGACTTGCCATTTTAGTTACCTTTAGGAAGTGTGTAGTTCCCTACACACTTTTATTTACAATGATGTATTATATTATTTATTGTATTTTATTGCAATACTCTTGGGCTTTTTATCTTCAGGGACAATTCGCTCACATGTAATAGTTAGAATGCCATTGGTATTCTCTGCATCTTTAATTACTACGTGTTCGCCCAAAATAAACTCACGCTGGAAGTTTCTATAACTAATACCTCGATGTAGGTACTCTTTCGGTGGACTATCTAAATTATGTGCTTTATTGCCTGCAATAGTCAACACATTGTTTTCAAGTGTAACTTCAATTTCACCTTCGTTAAACCCGGCAACTGCAATTTCAATTGAAAAATTGTCCTCTGAGTTTTGTACCACGTTATAAGGTGGATAGTTATTGTTTGATTGTGTAGCATTCATACGCATCAATTCATCTAGCATAGAATCAAATCCTATACCAAATCTATGAACTGCGGGAATGTCTAATGAACGTAATGTTAATTCTCTTGTCATGTTGTTTCTCCTTAATAAGCAAGTTATGACATATCGGGCCCGCACCATGCGGCACCCGATTTATTTAAGTTAAACAGTTGTAGCTGTTTCTTTAACTTCTGCATCAACCACAGGATCTTCCTTTGATTTTTGCTCCTCTTCGTATTTGACTTTGGTAATTGGACCAATAGCCTCATACAAATCTTTTACAGATTGATTGATTTTCTCAACATCGTCACCATCAATTGCAGTTTCAACAGCTTTCACTGCATCTTCTGCTTTTGTCTTTTCTTCTGGTGTGACTTTATCTCCGTACTTTTTCAAGTCATTACTAAAGCCATGCATAGTTGATTCTGCACCATTACGTGCTTGTATCAATTCAACCTGCTTCTTGTCAGCCTCAGCATTTTCTTCTGCTTCGCTGACCATATTCTTAATCTCTGCTTCGGTTAAGCCACTGTCAGATTTAATGGTAATCTTGTTTTCTTTACCTGTGCCTTTGTCTTTGGCGCTGATGTGCATAATACCGTTAGCATCAATATCAAATGTTACTTCAATTTGAGGTACACCTCTTTGTGCAGGGGCGATACCATCTAATTTGAAATCTCCTAACACCTTGTTATGTTTGAATAATTCACGCTCACCTTGTCCTACCTTGATATCAACTGCAGGTTGATTATCTTCGGCAGTACTAAATGTCTGTGAAGCCTTAGTTGGAATAGTTGTATTCTTTTGAATAACTTTAGTGAATACTCCACCTAATGTTTCAATACCCAAACTTAATGGTGTAACGTCAAGCAATAATACGTCTTTGCGTCCACCGCTTAATACGTCACCTTGAATGGCAGCGCCTGCGGCAACTGCTTCATCGGGGTTAACATCTTTGCGTGGTGCTTTACCAAAGAAACTTTCAACTGTTTCTTGTACTTTAGGCATGCGTGTCATGCCACCAACTAGAATAACTTCGTCAATATCACTATTAGTTACACCAGCGTCACGCATAGCAATTTTGCAAGGTTCAATACTGCGCTGGATTAGTTCATCAACTAGGCTTTCTAGTTTGGCACGACTCAATTTAACATTCAAGTGTTTTGGACCACTTGCATCTGCTGTAATGTACGGTAAGTTAACATCTGTTTGACTACTGCTACTTAGTTCAATCTTAGCCTTCTCTGCGGCTTCCTTCAAACGTTGCAATGCTAACACATCTTTGGTCAAGTCAACTCCTTGATCCTTCTTGAATTCGTCAACCAAGAAGTCCATGATGCGTTGGTCAAAGTCTTCACCACCCAAGAAAGTGTCTCCGTTTGTGCTTAAGACTTCAATTTGTTTATCACCATCAACGTCCGCTAACTCAATGATAGATACATCAAATGTACCACCACCTAAGTCATACACTGCGACCTTTCGATCCCTTTTGTCTTGTTTGTCCACGCCGTATGCAAGAGCGGCAGCTGTGGGTTCATTGATGATTCGTAATACTTCTAGTCCAGCAATACGACCTGCATCTTTAGTTGCTTGTCGTTGACTATCATTAAAGTACGCAGGCACAGTAATAACTGCTTGCGTGACTTCATGACCAAGATAGTCTTCGGCTGTCTTTTTCATCTTACGTAGTACTTCGGCACTAATCTGTGGGGGTGCTAACTTTTTATCTTGTGCTTGAACCCATGCATCACCGTTTTCGTTTTCAACGATGGTATATGGCATCAAGTCTATATCTTTTTGAACAGCTTGTTCTTTAAACTTACGACCGATTAGTCGCTTAGCCGCATAGATTGTGTTCTTTGGATTTGTAATTGCTTGTCGTTTAGCACTTGCACCTACTAAAATTTCATCAGAAGTATATGCTACGATTGATGGTGTAGTTCTAGCACCTTCACTATTTTCAATTACTTTGGGGATTCCGTTTTCAATAACGGCTACGCATGAATTTGTGGTACCCAAATCGATACCGATGACTTTGCTCATATTGTTTCTCCTTTAAAAAGCAAGATTTTCTGTAGACCTTGTTACAGCATCTACATGTATATATCTATTTTACATCACTGCGTAAAATAATCTATTATATTTGGTTAAAATAGTTTCTTGGGGAGTTCTTGTTCACGTAGATGTTTTTTCCATCTACGTTTGGCTTGACTCTTAGCCAATTTTCGTTTGATAGTTGGTTTTACATATTCTTGACGGTCACGGACTTCTTGAAGTAATCCGGAATCTGTAATTTTCTTTTTCAGCTTCCGTAATGCCTTCTCCCAATTATTGTCATTAACTTGTACTCGTCTTCCTTGGCTCATGGTATATAGGTTTAGGGTTTTTAACTTGATCTCTATCTATATTTAGTATTTTAATTTTATTTTGTCTATATGTCTTGGTATTGTACATATGACACATCAACACCCGTTCAATCTCAGTATGTAATCCCCTAGCACCTGTTTTCAATGTAAGTGTATTTTCAGCTATTTGATCCAATGCATCCTTGTTGAAATTGAGTTCAATGTCATCTAGTTTCAACAGGTACTTGTATTGGCTCACATAGTTGTTCTTTACATCGGTTAGGATTTGTATCAATTGATCCTTATTTAGTTCCTGAATACTAACTGTAGTAGTAAAACGACCAATAAATTCTGGAATCATTCCGTACTTAGTAAGATCATCGGGACTCACGGTGCTTAGATCACCTTCAATCTTATTCTCTTTAATATTCGCTTGGAATCCTATAGATGTACCATTTACTCTATTTGCGATTACATCTTTCAATCCTACAAATGCGCCACCTGCAATAAACAATATATCCTTGGTATTGATTTCAATCATATCGCCACCAGGATGTTTCCTACCTCCTTGGCCAGGAACTCTGCATATGGTTCCCTCTACTAATTTAAGTAAGGCTTGTTGAACACCCTCACCACTTACATCACGGGTGATGCTGGTGCTTTCTCCTTTACGGGCAATCTTATCAATTTCATCAACAAACACAATACCGCGTTCTGCTAGTTGCCTATCTCCACCTGCGGCATTTAACAGCATAGATATCATTGATTCAACATCATCACCTACATACCCGGCTTCGGTCAGACTAGTAGCATCAGCAACAACAAAGGGCACTTTGAGATATTTTGCCGCTGTCTTAGCAAGTAAAGTTTTACCTGAACCTGTAGGTCCTACAATAAGAACATTGCCTTTTTGTATCTCTAAATCTTTAGGAGGATTGTTGATACGTTTATAGTGATTTGAAATGGCTACGCTAAGTACCATTTTAGCACTATCTTGTCCTATGATATGCTGATCCAAATACTCTTTAATAGATTCTGGATCATACTCTGGACCTCGATCTTCTACGGGCTGATTAGAATCATCGGTGATAAGCTCCTCACATAATTCTACACAATCGCTACATATAGCTACTTGTTCCCCCACAATCAATTTCTTGACTGACTCTTTATTTGCGCCGCAAAAGCTACAATGATTGGTTGATTTTAATTCTTCGGACATTAAATTACTTATCTTTTTATTTTGGAACAATTAAAAATCTGAATTTTAGCAATCCGTGCTTGAATAACTTAATTCAACTTTTGTGGCTTTCTTTAGGATAGCATCATAGTTACTATTTTTATTAATCTTTACCATTACTCTGCCTTCCCATTTGTCATTGCCATGCAACATAAACTGTCTCTCACTATATCGTTTTTGATATACTGGGTTGGAACAACTAGTATATAACACAGTACCCGCATTGTCCATAACATTAGCAACAACATGAATGTCCCCGACAAAGGTAGATTGTATCATTTTAAATCGGTTAACATCAGTAAAATAATACTTATCTGTACTGCCGAGCAATAATGCTTTTGGATCTTTACTCATAACCGTAATAACATCTGCACCGTAATTTTTAGCATCAGTGGTTAAACTAAGTGCCTCATTAAACGCACGTAAGAAATTGTAGTTCCAACTTAGTTTATAAGGCACCTCAATCAGAGCATTGCCTTGCCTATCCAATTTAAAACACCATGGCGCAGTTTGATTTCCACAATCAATCTTAACATTAGAAACATTGAATGCATGTTTTGGATATGAACTCAACACACCAGAAAGTAACGCATCACCTGAAACCCTATCTTGTTGATAGGTTTGATATTGAGCATTAAGTGCCTCACCTTTTAGATTGGTTTCTGACTTGCCTACACTCAATACACGTTCGGCAATCTTACTGTTCTTGACTTTAACATCAACTACTAATGTATATCCTCTACTAGTTTTTGATTCACTAATGATAGTGTAGTCATCAACGTAACCTGCACTTGCCTTAACAATTTCATCACGTACAAGTTGATTATTGTTTGACTGTTTGTCGGATATTAAAACCGAACCTACTACGATTTCAATTGCAGTATTGAAGGCGTTAGTTTTTGCCTCGTCAAAAGTTTGACCAGTACCGAGTACACGTGTGTACCCAGTAGAGTAGTTGATTGAACTAGAAGTTTTCTCTACCTTGGTGCTAGCACATGCCGTAAGACACAGCATGGCTAAAATAGATAAGAATTTCATTTCATTTTAAGAGCAAGTTGTTTACGTGCATCTTCACTGTCCAAATCCCAGCGAATAGTTACAGAAACTTCTTGCACACCAACCACTTCTTCTTTCACTTTGACAAAACCTTTAAGGATTGCCCGTGAAGAAGTTTGAATAGTTTCGGTCAATTGCACGACCGTATCGTTGGTGTTCTCACGCAGGCTAATGTTGTTAGCCTCTTTATCAGTCATTTCAACTGCTTTATCATCAGCCTTACCGGCTTTGACTTTATCTGTTGCTTTTTCAATGTTCTTGGCAATAGTGTTGTTAACACGATTGGTAGTAATTTCTTTGTTCAAAAATTCACTTACATTAGCAGTGGCGCGCATTTCGGCTCTGGTCAATGCGTTACGCATGTTATTAGCAGTGTTGCCAAAACTAGGTGAAGTACCAATTGATTCAATTGCTACGATTTTACAATTACGCCCAAAGCTGAACCAAGAACACTTAGTTTCAATTTTGATATTCTCACTTGTAAATGAAGTGGATAGTTTTTGATTAGCGATCGGATCACTAGAATTAGTGCCATTGCCCGTTTTCATACTAGAACATGCGGCAAGCAAGCTAACCAAAGCTACAGCGGTGAGTGTGTGTTTCATAAAATGACCTTTCGGCTTAGTTAAAATGATAGTATAACACTAAATTGATTTTAGGTCAATTATTTTGGTCACGCATTTTGATTTTTAATGTAGTTTTGGACAGCATCTTGTTCATTTTCGGACAACAAAGTTGGATCATACTCACCGCTAGCAATCTTATCAACTAAGAATTTTAGATATTCATTTGATAAGTGTGTATCAGATAAATTTCTCTGAGTCTCAATCCATTGCTTACCGTTGTATTTGTAGACTCGGTTTGGAACAATATCTACACGGACAAACACATCTCCGGTCCTTCCTTTGTTAGGAAAGGTTATTCCAAAATTTGTTGAACTTTTTCGCCCATTATCTTCTTGTAAAAAGAATTCTGGGTATAAATCTTGAAAAACTGACATGGGCATATGTCTACCTTTATATGATACATACCCAGCACCATCTACATCATATTTGAGTTTTTCTTTTGATTTTGTAAACTCAGGTCCTGTTTGTAGCCATGTACCATCTGCTAGTTTGACCCCTTCAAAATTGGGAGTATCATCTTTAACTGGTTCCGGTTCTACAGTATCTGCCATTTGTTCTTCAATGGTCAATTCTTTTTTAGTGTCTGTATACATCCAGCCAACTGAATGAGGGTCCTTAGCTTGTTCTTCTATCTGTTGAAAAGCCTCTTCCTCTTCTACAGTTGTTTCTTTTGGTAGGTCTTTGGGCAATGTTACCGTGAATTTAATTGGTTCTACATCTGGTTCAAATGGCCCGTCAAGAACGTCACATTCTTTGTTAGGACAGAATGGACCTATACCAGGAGCATTAATTAATACAGTATTACATTTGTAACAATGTATAGTAGGATCAGATTCTTCCTGTTTAGGAGCTACTTCAGGTAATGCTTCTTCATTGTTGGGTTCATCATCTTGTTCATTTTGAGGTTCTTCTTTATCCCATTCACGACTTTGATTTGCACCTATAACTAATACAAGTGCTAATGGATCAAATACGATAACCAATAATATAATTACCCAGCGCACTGCCCGTTCTAAAATGTTTTGATCAGGATTATCACCATAAATCAATGCGGCAATGTATTTGATTGGGCCTACTTCGGCTTCTACTTTGCGTAGTTCACTAGCAATAGGTGCTCGTTCTTCGTTTAGTTTAGCTATAGTAGTTTGTGCTTTGGCAATGTCAGCTTGTAGGGCACTGCGTTCTTTAGCCTGTTGTCTACGAATGGCAACGGCTCGTTCTGCACCTTTGTCACTATCTGTACGACCCAACATCTGATCGACCTGTGCATCCATCTGTTGCAATGCTTTTCTACTGGTCTCAATATTGTCTCGTTCTGTTTTAATTTTTTCATCAAACAGTGCAACCTTAGCAACAACATCTCCAGTTGGTACACCTTGATCTAAGTGTGCTTTACTTAAGAAACCAAAGATACCCATACTTGTTAGTAACGCAAGTAATATAACAGCAGGGACAAGATATAGTTTAAGTATCCAACTTGCTTTTGTCCAGTATTTGCGTAACCAAACTGTTGTTGTAATCTTTGCTAACTCTAGTGCTGAACCCATTATGATAATGGGAATAACTGCACCAGCAAAAATAGCGGTCAGCCCGATAATTGAATACCAGGCTGCAATGGAACTAAGTATTAATGCCACTAATAATGTGGCATTACTGAATGTAAAAAATTTTGAGAACATCTAGTATTTATGTATCAAACAGATGGCCGAATGTGCTTATAAATTCATCCATACGCATTACAAGTTTGCGTGGCAAACTGTTACCAGTATATATAAGATAGGTTACAAATGATTCTGTGCCTTCGTTATAGTCTCTATCTTTAACTTGAATAACTTCAATTACATTGCCATCCTCAAATGTATGTTTTTTACCTACCAATGAGTGTTTCATACAATTTTTCCTAATCCTAACCAAATTAATTGATCAAGTTCTTCCTGATAGTCTTGACCCATCCTACGTTTTTCGTAAATTATTTGTAACACTTCTTTGCCATCACCATATTCTGTAGCACCCGAACCGCGGTTTTCTAATTCTTCAATTAGATCATCGGTGTCAAAGTCTGACAGGTCAACATCAACTTCTACTTCTGTGTAAATTGTTTTAAACATTTTTTTTATCTTCTGGATCTTCTTCAACACTTAACCGTTCAAACTCACGCTTGAGTTCTTCCAATGCCTCTTCCAACTCTGCTTGTGTTGCAGTATCATCATCTTCTTCATCGTCCTTTAAATGACTCAGTGCATTAGTCTTTCGCTCTAGTTCTTTTTGTTCTTCTTGGACACCAATTTCAGTTAGTTCAGTATCACTTTCGCACATTGGACAAACTTTTTTGGCTTCACGCTCACCAGTTTCATCATCTTCTGGCCATATCCAATCAGCATCAAACTTAGAACCTTCCCACTTGCACTTAGTACACTTGTGTGTTACAGGAGGTACATATTCTTCACGCACTTCCCAATCTTCAACACTATAGGTGATATCATAACCACCTTTACGATCGGTCCACCAATCATCATCGTTGAGATAATCCCAATCTAAGTCAACACCATAATCACAGGCATCATTGATAACTTCGTCAATATCTTCGTCACCAGATTCTAATCCATCTAGTTTTGCTTGAATTTCATCTTCATTTAGGTCAGGATAAATCTCACTAAGGATATCAGCATCAATTTCAATGCCATATCGTTTTTCAACCTGATGCCACTCACTCTTTACTACCGTTACCATTTTTTATTCCTTCTTTAATGATTTGTTCCATGTAATATATATACTGCGGATACTCTTTTGCCAACTGAGAAATCATTTTTAACATGTCTTGTTTTATAATTTCTTTATCATCGGTTCTCCCAACAAACTCGTCCAGTTTCTTATTGAGTAAAATTTTAAAATTAGATTTATTCATATAACCTTTATAAACATCCAAATACACCATATTATCATTAACACCCAACCTAGTATCATAATGTAATCAACGATACCTGCATCATATTCTAGTGGTTTGATGTAAGGTTTATTATTTACGGGATATTTAATTTTAGGTTTGAGATAAGATACCTTCCATGTTTCATGGTATGGGTCCGCTTCTCTGTCAAGTGGGTCAATCACTAGTGCATAATTTTCACCTTCAATTAATTTGATTACAACCTGTTCACCTACTTTAAAACTAGTGGGATGCTCTGGTTCTACCATCACCAAATTATTAGCAATGTAAATCTTAGAATCATACCCTTGAATAGTAACGTTCACTTAGTAGTACCAGCGTTGATATCATTTTTAATTTTTGCAATAACCTGTTTGGCTTCTTTATACTCGCTCAATTCTAACATATCATTCATCAACTCGTCAATCTTTTCCTGCAAATCAGGGTAAACCTGCGTCCAACGAATGGTATACAATTTTTTATCGTTCATTTTTTAACTCCAAAATGTTTATACATATCATATATAATAGCAAAAGGTTTTGGTTCTGCCTTCCATATTATATTTTCTACATCTTTTAAAATCAACTCGGCAAACTTTTCTCTATCAAATCTAGCATAACTGCTAGACCAACCGCCTCTTGATTGTGGTCCTGCCGTTTCAACAATCTCGGTAGCTTGTTCAGCAAGTTCTCGAATTCGTTCGTTCATCTTATGAATCCTGTATACATTTCAAAGCATTTGGGCTGACATTTGTTTTTGCCATTAGTTCAATTCTACCTTTTTCAAGGCCAATTAAACATGCTTCTTTAGTAGTGTACATGCCCACTGGCACCAACACTTGTCCATACTCGGCATTAATCAATGCAATAGTAATATACACCAAAGTCCACATTATTTGTCATCCCTAAATCTAACAAAGCGTGGGAAACGCAAACTGTAGGTACCATCTTGGTTTTGAGAAATTACATCACATAAGATTTCAGCAGTCCGACCAATGATGTGAGTACTATTATTCCAATAGTCATCTCTATCACTATCGCTAAACCCACTACCAACATTGACGGATATATGTTTTCCGTCATCGTATCCCTCGCAAACCAAAGCTCCAAGGCGTCCCTTATTTCTTCCAGTACCTTCTTCAACACCGATAACCTCCAAATCTACAGTAATAGTGGGCTTCCACTTCATCCAATCTGTACTGCGTTTGCAGACATATGGGGCATCTAAATTTTTAATCATAATGCCTTCAAATCCAAGATTAACTTGATCCTTAGCATATCGTTCTAATTGATCCTTACCTGCTGCCGTATCTAAGTCAACCATGATATGTGGTAACAACTCAACATTGGGCATGTCATCAATAATACTACGCATATCTTCTAAAATAGTAATGCGTTTGTGTAGTTGTGCGTTCCAATGTCCTTCACGGAAGGCTGCTACTGGTATAATGTCAAATACATTGAACACACTATCCTCTGCTTGTACATCAGTCTTGCGGCGTGCTTGCCGCATAAGTTCTTGGAAAGTATTACCAATCACTTCACCATCCATTACAAAGCCCATGCTTAAGTTACTTGATGCGGCTTTATGTGTAAGTTTTACAAAGTTCTCACGCACTTGATTTTCAATATGACCAAAGTTGTCAAACTGTTTACCATTGCGACTGAAACAAATAGTGACAATATTGCCATCTTCATCTGGGATAGCGGTCAACAATACACGGACACCGTCAAGTTTAGGCTCAAGGCGTTTGACACCTTTCATTTCAGGACGACCTTCACTATTAGTTGCTAGTTGACAACCAAAGATTGGCACTTCATATTCAGTACCTTTACAAATTTTGTTGATAGTTTTATCACTGATACCTGCTCGTAAGTCTCTACGCAACACCGGTGCTAAAAATGTGTTCCATTCTTCACTATCAAATCGTTCAGCCATGTTTTGTACGGCATCACGTGCCGCATGACCTGTTAACTTACGTTGGCTAAGTTGATACATCAACGTATTAAATTCATCCCAGGGATTTTCTGCGTCAACAATACCCACAGTATCGGGAACTTGACGAATACCAAATGTAACATAGGGATTATAACAGGCGTTAGTAAGGCCCAAGAAAATCTGACTAATACGATTGCCTAGGACACTTGCCTCGAGAGCCTGTAAAATTACATCTTCTTTATGAAGGCGACTATCACTCTCGTTTAATTTATTAATCCAACTTGCACTCATTCTACAACTCCTTTAAACTTCACGTCGGCAAACAAACTCAACTATTGAATCTTTCTTGAGTTTATCCAAAGCATTTTTTTCTACTACCACTTTGAATTTCTCACATTCACTAGCGGTGTAGAATGTATCAATTCTAGTCTGTTTCATTTCAAGCATGCCATTACCAGTAATGAAGGTAAGTAAAATTAAGTGGTACATTACTTAACCTGCTCTTGCACAATGGATTTTGTTTTCTCAACACCGTTATCAAGCATTTTGGCAATGCCAGTAAAGCCTACTGTTGCAACAACAATACCTAGAATGAATGCGATGATATGGCTCATAAAAACTCCTGTGTGAAAGAATGTGTATAGTATACTATATATAGGATATAATGTCAAACGACCTTTACCCGATTCAATTGGGTTAAGTTGTCACGATGGGCATGTGCTTTGACAGTACCAAAAAAGGTATATGTCTCACCAACTTCGACATTGTTAATGTGATTGTAAGCAAAAAATACTGCCTGATCATCACTAGTGATACCGGTCACATAGTTGGTATTCCACTTCTGACTGTACATGGTCTTCAAGATTTCAACAGTAACATTAACCTTGTCACCGACCCTACCGATGAACCCACCAGTAGCAAATTTCACTCGTTGGTCAACATTATCCCGCTTGACACCACGCTCATAGCAACTGGGCAAACTGGCGATAACTGCTACATCATAATTATCATTAATGATATCACGGTTGCTAATAAGCATTGCCGTGTTATCAAACTCACTCAATTTAATTCCTTTAAGAATTTTGAAAGTGAATGCTTGGTAGTACTTGCGAACCTTTTTAGCCTGCTCAACATCTTCTTCCGTTAGCCTGTCAGGATTGTGCAAAAACTCTAACATGATATCACGGTTGCGGAGTTTGGTAGACAACACCTCACCAAACTCACCGATTTGATTTCGACCCTCTTTCACATACTCACCGTTGATACGTTGAGCGGCACAAGCCGCACCCCACACAGCATCGGCATTAAAATTAAGAACAGGTTTCTGATATTTAGGCATTAGTTGCTCCAAAAAGATTCGCTAGAGGGTGAACAGAAATACGGGGTGTCATAACGTTCTTGATAAGTCTTACCAGTCATCATGTTGCGCTTGGTAACCCAAGTCTCATGGGGTTCAACAATGAAGCCCAATTTAGTTTTAGCATCAATCACAGCCTTGATGTAGGCTCTAGTGACTGGGGCAAATTCTTCTTTTGACACAAGACGCTTACCGCCTTTGACACGTTTGTCAGATTTGTACAGTTCCAATGTGTATTCAACTAGTGCAGACATTTCAGCTCCTTTAATCAATCAATACAAGTATTATATACCCAAAGTGATTTATTGTCAACCTTTGGGTAATGCAACATTAAGTATTACTTTTTATCACAGTATTCAAACAGGATCCACTTAGCACGATTCAGTGCCTGGCGAACATCTTCAATGACCATGAAATCGTAAGAACCGCCGTTGTCGTAAGCAATCATTTCCTGACAATCACTCATAAGGCTAGCTGCCATCATAGCAGGACCTGAATGACGAAAAGTAAGACTTTGTTCTACAGCCTCACGCATTTGTGCTTCGGTGCAACCATACATACGGATTTCACGTTTTTGTTGCATATCTTTGCCGACTGCTACACGAATGTCAAAATCTACGTTACTCATACAAGCTCCTTTAATCAATCAATACATGTATTATATGCCCAAACCGATTTATTGTCAAGCCGTGGAAAAGCCCCGTTTCCGGGGCTAAATGTAATACTAAGTATTACTTTTTAGTTGTAGTAGTTTGATTTACAAAACCATACATTTTTTCCGCAGTTTCTAGGATTTGTTCTAGTCCAGGAAAGACTGGCATTTCAACTTTGCTAACAAATTCACCTGTTTTAGGATCCTTTATTGCAGTTAATTCCCATCCAGCAAATTTCATGCTGTATTCTTTTTCTACGAAATCTTTAGCCATTCCGAGGACATCACTACGAATCTCATAGCCGTTTTTGCTGAATTTGACTTCAGGCATTTTTGGTGTGTAATCTGACATATTGTCTCCTGTGTTTGTGTGTGAATTATATAACTGTTAAGAATACCAGTCAATCTAGTTTGGGTTTATCTACCTTTTAAACCAGGTCCTGATCTATATTTCTTAATAGCCTGTATAGCCTCTAGGATGCTATCTATTAATTTTGCAAACATGATTATTCTGCTTTCTTACTGGCAGCTTTTTTGGCTGCTGTTGGGAACTTTACAGTTTTGGCAACTTCGTCAAAGAACTGTTTGCTTGTAAAAATTAAACCCAATGATGTAGCAAAAGCCATTGTTGCATCAGCATAACGCTTTGTGTAATCTGCTTGGGAATCAACGAATGTGTTCATTGCTTTGGCAATTCCTTCGTGTTGTACGAAATTTGTTACGAATTGCTTTTTAGCTTCTTGGACCGCGTCAATAGCGGCGTAATTGAAAGTGTTAAACATTTTTATCTCCTATGTGTGTGTTTAAAATTGGGTTTTTATGCAGAACCCATAACTGCATTATTATTTATGCCTATCCTACTCTATCATGTATTTCTCTATACTTTTTTAGAGCAAGCACTCTAGCAATTAGTAATCTATTTTCTGCGTACTCGGATAATGTATCGTCTACATCTTCTTCAACAATTTTAACTTTACGATATCTAGTACAAAGAGCCTCATCATCAAACTCTAATAGACTTGGATCAGCCCCTTGTTTGATTAATGAGTATCTTATTGGATTACTTCTTAGTAGCTTCGGCTTTTTGATCCTTAGCTGGTTCGCTTTTGGGATTAGCTTTCTTTTCAGCCTCCTTGTCAGCCTTCTTCTTAGCTAATTTCATTTCGCCAGCAGGTGCTGCCGGTGTAGCTGGAGCAGTGGCGGCTGCTGGGGCAGCTGGTGCTTTTGCTGGCTCTGCGGCAAATGCAGATACTGTAACTAGGGTAGCGATTAGAGTTGCGATTAGTTTCATTTTGTTTTCCTTTGAAGTTAATGAATTCGTAGTTTTGTCTACATATATATAACGCGGTAGCCTGTAAAAAAGTTTACATCAACCGCCACGACCAGTGCGTCTTACCACACTACTTCCCCCGAATCCTTTTGAATTAGGTTTAGGTCCTTGTTTCTTTGGAGCCTTACCTAAGCCCGGATGAAGTTCGGTGTTATTCTTTTTGGCTTCGTTAGCCATGTTAATAAACGGGTTCTTGCTTTTCTTTTCTTCTGTCATTTTTTTACCTTTATTGAATGTAAGTAACTATCTAGATCACCGTACAAATTAAGTAACATAGATATTCTACTGTCATATAACCTGATAAAAGGTTTATTACCTTTATCACTTTTATTTACATCAATATAGTAGGGACATTTGATTTTTTTGTCTAAGTCCAGAATGAAGGCATACCAACTATATTTTTTGGATGCTTCAAAGTCGTGGTTATAGTGTTCAATTTTAGCAAACCGTAATTCCAGATCACCAACTTGAGTGAGTCTTAATCCACCACGAGGATTAAACCACCATTTCTTTATTGCTTCTTCATATGACCAAGTAGTATCAGATAACTGGTCTATTACAGTTTTAGTTAGTTGTTCTTTGTATCTGATTTTATTCATCTGGATAAACACGTGTGCCGTTGTTCATAAACACCACAGTAAATTTATCAGTTTTGAATTGTGTATTCAGTTTGCGGCATAGATTTCTTGCATGACCGGGATTACTAAAACTTGTTTTTTTATATTTTGGAACGGCTTCACTATCTAAGTAATGTTGACTTTTTAAGTTGATAGGTTGGTTATCATAGAACACAGCCCATATTCCTGCTGCCTCTACAATTTGATCACATTTGTATGTTTCTTTATCAACTATTTCTAGTATTACTTTAGGTTGTGTTCTGCTCATTGTTTACCATTTGCCACCAGTCATTACGATAGTAACATCCTCAGTTTTATTATTAGTCTGTCCTCTTTGGTCTAAAAGTAATACCATAATTTCGTCACGCATTTCTTTAGCATCAGTGATTGGAATCAATAATTCACGGGATTGGCGTGCCTCTGCACTAGCCACTTTATCTATAAATTTTTTAATTTGACTCATTGTATATTTATGCTAACAAAACCTCATCCTCTGTCTTAAAAGGACCTGTATAGTCATATCGTTGCACAAAAATGTACTTTGGACAGAAAATCTTTACAAATTCTTCATTTTGTTTGATTCCGAACCACCCTGCAACATAGTAACACTTACTCTTGGGAGTTTTAGTAAAAATATGCAGTTTTCGTTTCACATCATAAAAACTGTTGTAAATCCGATTACCACTAGTAGGATAGATAGCAAACGGAGGTGCTGATTGCTTTTCTTGTTTCCCTACCTTTTCAAACTCAATTTGTTTTGATTTTTCAATGGCTTTGGTACTACTGTACTTTTCAACAGTATTATCCATGATTACTTGATAATCACTACCCTCTTGAATTACATTACCTACTTTTTTGTCACCGTCTGTGACTACCCAATATTCACCTTTAATAATAGGTTTAGCTACTAGATTCATCTTTATTATCCTTTGTTAATTCTGCTACAAACAAGAAATGTTCATAGGCTTTTCTAACTGCTGGAACAGTTAATAGTTTTTCTGCTTCCACAGACATTGCTTTGACTGCTTCTTCACATGCCTCACGTGCGCTAGGCCATTGCAATGCATGATTCTCTACACCAAATGCTTTACTCAATGCTTTCCAACAACGTATTTGTTCTTCTGTTAATGTTCTTTCTTTACTAGCAGGGCGCAAATCACTAGCCTTCATTAATGCCGAACTAATTGCATCTTCTGCTACACGGCCAGCCGCAATCATTGGTGCATATGCAGGGTTTACATTGTAACGTGTGCTTTGCCCACCGGGATAGCATATTACAAGATGTGCCCCTTCAGGAAACGCATCCATAAGTGTTTGGTCGTACTCATACACTGGTACGTATCTACGACCTACTTTCTTATAAAAAATTGTTTTCTCGCTCATTGTGCTAACAAATTACCCTTATATGGTTCATTCAACCAACGTGCGAATGTTTCAGCATTTTCTGAAAGTTTTGTAAGTTCATACTTGCCGCAGAATTTCATAAAATGAACGCCCACTTGTGGTGTTGTAGTAGTGCGAACACCTATGCGAATTGATTCATCAACCAGTTGTTTAATGTCATCGGGTTGCGCCGTCAAGTCAATCAACATCCGATTCCTGTTATAGCAATCACGCACTACTTGTTCTTGGTTATTATGGTCAAGCCAGCGTTGTAGCATGAACGTGTTCCATCGGAATCCCTGTGCATTACGATCCTCAAATGCCTCACGAATGCCGACACGATTCTTACTACCTTTCTCAGGGGCACGGGGATATGCAGTGAATACATTGTCGCCTGCGTCACCGCGGATAATTTTCTTAAACAGTAAGTACTTAGGATCTTCTAACAGTTTAGGCTGTTTAGTTTTTTTATCAATAACTGGCTTGCCATTTTCTTTGAAGTATCCCTCTAGAGTGATAAGTTCACCTGCTACCCCCTGATATTGATTGACATTTGGTGCAATTAACTGTACAAAATCGCTGTCGGTCGAAATTATATAGTGTGTATCTTCTGGGTGCAAGTGAATGAATCGGGCAATCAAGTCATCAGCCTCTGCTTGAGGATGACGTAGGACACTGACGTTGGTCTTATCTTTGATGAAAGTGGTGAACTTTTCGTAAGTTTCCCAAAACATAGTGTTTTCTTCTTTTTCAGCTTCAGTGACTGACATTGCATCAACCACACGATTCTTTTTGTAAGGTTCGTATACGGCCTTCCTCCATGATTTCCCCTCTAAACAGAATACTACATGGTCAATTCCATATCGTTTGACTGCTTGATTGACACTAGCAAGTGTCAGATGAAGGGCCATGCCTATTTTTTCTTCTAACGTAGAGTTACGGCTTGCAACGTGTCTAGCACGGAAGAAAGTGTTTGCGGTATCAATGAGTGCGTATTTCATGTGTGTATTATATACGTATATTTAGATTTTGTCAAGCCTCAAGATACATATCTGGGCTAAGGTCAATGTATTTCTTTTTAACACGTTTGTCACCTTGATAAGGTAACCATTCATCTTTAACAATACGAACGGGTAATTTAAGTTCTACAATCTTTTTGTTAACCCACTCTTGTATATCTTCCGCGGTCAACCCTGAATCTTTGTCTAAGATTTCAAGTGTCCATTTGTTACCTTTAAAAACTTTCCACATGTGACGCTTCCATTCTGATTTCAATTTCTTTTCGATATCAGTAATATCAGCTTTTGTACCGTAATATAGATACTTAAAGGATTGTAATTCGGCAGAACCGGCAATATAATCAAAAATCCTATTATGTACATTACCTGTAATGCCAAAACCTACTTTACCGTTGTGCGTGAGCACCATGATGTAGAAGAAGTAATTCATACCTTTTTTGCTTTCCGTGTAGCTTTAGGAATAACTACATTTTTTGTTTTGATTTTTGCTTTTGCAGGGACAAGTTTATTGATAAATGCAAGTTCATCAGCAGTAAGATAATTGATTACATCAACTTTGTTGTGAACATACATTGTGTTTAGTGGGGCGATATCAAATGTACCACCTAGCATTTTGTAAACTTTATAAGCCACATACAAAGCTACATTGAATGGAACACTTGCGTTCTTGTCAACAAATTGGTCATAGCGATATTTTTTGTACGCTTTAGTAACACTGCCTTTCAATTTAGGCATACCTGAAAATACTTTCTGAACGACTGCATGAAGATCCTCTAAGAATTCTTCAAAGTCTTGTGTATTTCGCAAAATACTTTCTTCTTCTGTCAAGTCAATCAAAGTACCATAGAAACCAAATTCAGTATTATCAACTGGCAAATTATTCCAAAACTTATTACGATTAGAAAAAATAAATTCTAATTTTTCATAGTCACCATTTTTTGCGGCAGTCTCAACTGCATTCAAATGTGTGACAGCACCGGGCATGCCAGCATCATCATGGTCTTCTGGTAATGGAACACATTCATAAGACTTGAGAATTTGAATCAACTTGGCAGTGTGCAAATATTTTGGATTTTTGCTGCCATCTAAACGTACTGACAAGTAATGTTGTTTCCAGTGGTCAAAAGTTGTAATCTCTTTAGACATTTCACCGTTCAACAATGCAAATGTTTCACGTGCCTTACTACGATCCAATGTTTCTATGTAAGACACCATGATTGGAAACTTTTTCCAATCTTTTGCTCTCCATCCCTTCATCAACCCTGATGCAACAATCAATGCAACAACTGTAGCGGTATGTTGACCATTAACCATTGTGTATTCTTCTTTTCCAGGTGTTTTCACAGCCTGAATAGACTGAACACGTTGTTCGTCAAAATAAGTAAAAATATGTGTGGCATGAGGGATATCCAATGCACGTTGAATATCTTCATCACTAGCTAAATCCCCCAACAACACCATTTTAGTAACGGGAAAATTTTTAGGGTCAAACATCAATGCTAATTTTTGATAGCGTTCAAGTGCTGACATAAAATCAATGTTATTACCTGAATTAACTTTGTTAACCAAATCTTGAATAGAAATTTGTGCATATTGCCCGGGCTTACGTTCAAGTATGTTGTTAATTTGACGCCCATTCTTATCACGCATGTTATAATCAAACACTAATGAAAATGACGATTTACGTGTGACTTTCACTATTGGAAGTGATTTTGTTTTTGCTAACTTAGAAGATGCTACAACAGTTGCCATGAAAAACTCCTATGAGTTGTTGAATAAGTGTGTATTATATACCCGTATTCAATATTTGTCAACCTTTTTTTTTGGTAATTAAGTGAGTACTTTTAGTTTACAATTATCATGGTGATACCTAATATAATTAGTTTTTCCACCTACGGTCTTGTCACAATATTCACAAGTAAACTTAGGTGCCTTCATACCTTTATTCCAACTAACTTGCAATCCAATACTACCTTTATTCCAGGATGTCATTGGTGGTTTTAGTTTTCCGGAATCAATATTTGCAATTGTTTCTGCATCTGGGTTCTCCCCCCAATGTTTTATCTGTGTTTTTATTTTTCCAACCGGGACACCGGAACACAAACTTGCTTTTCTGATACTAGCATAATTCACTCCCCTAAAAGTAATCATATTTTTGGGTTTTATGGGCCCTACAAATTTAGGCTTTGCGTTTTTTAATGCAGTTAATTTTTTTGTTGTCTGTATTTTAGCTATTGTTTCGGATGAATGTTTCTTACCAAACATAGGATTTTTTGTCCCAACAAGACCTACTTTTCCCTTATGTGCAGCTCCTATTTTTGCTTTATGTTCTTCTGATTTAGAACGTTGCCCATTCTTTCTTGAAGTCTCTCGTATTTTTGCTAAGCCTTCTTCGGAGTACACTCTATGCTTGTTAGCCTCACGCATATTAGCTAATGCTTGTTCTGAAAATATTTCAGTACCTTTCTTTCCGCGTTTTTTGCTCGCTGTCTTTTCTATGATATCAGGATCTCTAGGCACCCCTTTTACACGTTTACTATGTGCTTGGCGTTGTGCAATACCCGCCGGACTGTCAAAATAATCTCGTTTTTTATCTATCAGTGCTTGCCTTCGTTCGGGATCTGCCCACAATGCGTTTATAGCTTCCCGCTTATTGAGTTTCCCTTCATCACTTATAACTAACTTTTTACCGTAAGTGGCACTTAAGGGTCCTTTTAAAGTTTTTAAATATTCAACACGTTCTAGCCTAACTTTTTCAAATAATCTGTTATTAATTTTTTTCTCAGGTTGATTTTCTGTTGGTTTCATTATACACATCGCATTGAATGCATGAACCATTTTCATATTACCTACACCCTCAAAACGCATTTTCCAAAGAATTGCATGTGCTATGAAATGTTCTCTTGCAGTCAATCTGACTAAGTTATCTTTCTTGTCAGTCCCGCCGAAACTTTTGGGTATGACATGATGTTTCTCCGTATAAGTTTCTTTAGATAGAGTACGTGCCCGTGCTTTTACAATTAAATTATAATACCATCGTGAATACTTCACGTTCTGTGGCTTTATAGGCCATGCAATCATCAACTAACCTCTGTACGCCCATTTCCTAGATCACGTTGTTGCACAGGACGAATGTCTCGGTTCAAGGGATCAGCTTGGGCCTGCTCATATACTTCTAAAGCAATATTCCGACAAATTGCAGTCCACCATCTATCGACTATCATGGTGTCGGTATCATCATCACGCATCTTATAGCCTGCTCTTATCAAATTGAGAATGAACTTGTCATTCCAATCCAACTCAAATGCGCCTGCATTGATATTTCCAGGATCAAGTTCCATACTAACTACAGCAACATAGGGCTCTCCTGCTTGTGTAGCCTTTTCTTTAGCAGACAATTCTACTGTAGGTTTCTTTACTCTAGGTTTGCGAGGTTTCTTTACCTTAGGCATTTTTGGAGTTGCCGTTGGCTCAGGTAGAGCCTGAACAGGCTCTACTACCTGTTCTACTGGCTTCTTTTTAAATCTATCAAATATACCCATTTTCTTTTGCTTTCTCGTATAATTTAAAGCTGGCAAGATTCTTTGCCTTTGATTCGCACATTATATCAAAGTTATCTAAGAATGTCAATGCCCAATCATTCACTGCGTCATTCCAATAGAAGTCACTATGGGCACGTAGTTTTTGCTTATTGTGACCACTCTCTATCAACGGAATAAGAGCGGGGCGACATGATCTGGAATGGCCTGTAAGTACATCATCACGACTGACGGAATAATGCATAGTAGGCCGATTCCCCCTCCAACTATCAATGACCATTTTAACGCGGTCATCATTCGGGTCAATATATTCTCCACTGTTAACCCAGTGATGATGGATGTCCAATACGATTGGAACCAAATCTGCAATTTCAAGAACTGTGTGTAAACCATGTGTAATCTCCTCGTTTTCAATTGTAAGTGTGTTTCTCGCTTCCGGCGAGAGTCTTTCATAGGCTTTTCTGATACCATCGGGTCCAGCACGACCAGAGATATGTACATTGATTTTAATGTCTTGAAATTTCTGACCATATCCCATCCAGCGAGCCATGTCACAATGATATTCAAATTCTTCTATACTCTTATTTACTACTTCTGGACGATCACTTGCTAATACTACGAATTGATCTGGGTGAAAACTTAGTCGTACATTATTCTCTCTAGCAGTCTTACCCAATGGGGCAAACCAATGTGCAAGTTGATTTTGAACGTCGGTGGATTGCCAGAATTCAGTGTAATCCTCATGTGTATAAAAACTTAACATATCACTAGTGATACGCAACATACGCAATGGTTCGGGTAGACTTGCTACTTTCTTGATTAGTGCATGGGTATTAAGAATATTTTTCTTAGCAACATCAATAATCTTTTCCTCTACAAGATTACGCTTATTGCGTTTAGCCCATGCCATAGTAGTACCCCCAGTGTTAAGACCCTCGACACTGGCGATCTCGCCCTTCTTGTTGATTTCGGCAAATTTACACGCAAAGCCGATGCGTTTGATAGGTGTAGTCATGTACAAGAGTGTAGCAGATAATTGATTATTTGTCAACTTTTAATAAGTCTCTAAATTCATACATCTTTTTCATGTAGGAACTAGGATTGCCTAAAACACTTATGGGCAAATCACCCTGTCTGCGTGGTCCTATTTTGGTCAATAAGTCAATGTTTTTGATATCATTTACTTCCCTAAATAGATTTACAATCTCACCTACAGTGTGTCCTACTCCGTGTCCTAAGCATTCCATGTCATTGGAAGGTTGCTCAATCGCTAATTTTAGTGCTTCGCATATTTCCATAACATGAACATAATCACGCACACAAGTGCCATCAACTGTATCATAGTCATTACCAAATATAGTAAATTCTTTAGTACGGATAGCACGAATCAAATTATAAAACAATCCATCTGGATTAGTAGGTTCTACTACAGTACTACCAATTACATTGTAAAATCTAAAGATAGTATAGGGCACATTATTTTTTGTGCAATATTCACGTACACAATCTTCGGCTGCTTTCTTACTTGTGCCATATGCACTTTGACAATACTCTGCGGCACCAGTACTTGCAAATATAAAATTCTTTGTTTTGATTCCATTTAGTACATTGAGAGTTCCTGTTAGATTGGTCATATAGTAGTTACTAGGCATCTTCTCACTCTCACCTACATTTACTAGTGCAGCCAAATGTATTACTGCATCATACTCTCCTTGAAGGTAATGCATAGTTCTGATATCACAATTTATAAAATGTTTGATATCTACTCTAGGGTTCATTGTGTCTAACCCGTATAACTCATACGTATCTTCTAACAATTTAGTTAGATGACTACCGATGTAGCCTGAGTTACCTGTGATTAAAATTTTCTTCATATAAATTCAAATAGACTTGCGCCTACTTCCTCTTCTTTTGGTTTAAAACTTGGGTCTTTACTTAGATAAGAATTATCATCAGTATACCATACATTGATAAATTTGTATCTGTTTGCTAATACCGATTCAAAATCTTCACGTGCCAAATGACTACGCTTTAAATCTTTAATGTAATCACTATACTTTATTGTTTCATACGTATTAATCTTTGCGGCATTTGTGTTGCTACGCTTGCCTGCAAAATTATCTAAGAAACTAACCCATCCTTGAGACACTTCATCGTCTAAGTCACCTACATAGTCTAATGCTTCTGCTGATTGCGTAGAACAATATATTTCTGTAATAGTCTCTGCGGCATCTTTGATGTTTACTTTGTGAAAGTATTTCTCATTAAAGTTATCTGACCAATCTTGGTTATCTAATACAACACACGGCATATGACCTAAACATTCTAAGAATGCAAACGGATAGTTCTCACGCAAGCTAGGCATAAAGAATACACTACATCCTTTAATAAAGTCAACCTTTTCTTGACCAGTGA
>Ga0222712_10001451_pt1 | contig 29255 bp, 27 predicted proteins | sample C33_657DmetaG_FD_165043 | JGI IMG/M metagenome (GOLD analysis project Ga0222712, IMG submission 165043) | Estuarine water microbial communities from San Francisco Bay, California, United States - C33_657D | ecosystem: Environmental > Aquatic > Marine > Unclassified | place: USA: California... | reverse complement strand
GGTGCGGTGTTGGATTTAGTGTACAACATAAACATGTTAAGAAATTACCTAAAGTTGCTGCGACCACAAAAGGTAAAAAGGTATATAAGCCTGAAGATAGTATTGAGGGCTGGGCTGACTGTGTTGGCGTGTTAATGTCTTCTTTCTTCTTAAAGCCCACCATGCCTGATTATTTCGGGTATGACATTGAATTCGATTTCTCAAATATCAGACCGGAAGGAGCATTAATTGCTGGTCAATTTAAGGCTCCAGGCCCTAATGGATTAGCTGACTCTCTTAACCGCGCACGTAAAGTTATTACAAGTCGTCTTCAAAATAAAGATATTGCTGAACTACGCCCTATTGATGTGTATGATATTATTATGCATTGCAGTAACGCGGTTCTATCAGGTGGTGTGCGTCGTTCTGCTACTATTTGCTTGTTTAGTAAAGACGACGCTGAAATGTTAGCAGCTAAAACAGGCAACTGGTTCGAGGAGAACCCACAACGCGGCAGATCAAACAATTCTGTTTTACTTGTAAAGAAAGATGTCACCAAGGCAGAGTTTGATGCATTAATTGAATCGACTAAGCAATTCGGAGAGCCTGGATTCGTCTTTGCCGATTCTGAGGACTGCGGCTATAACCCCTGTGTAGAAATTGGTTTATACCCTCAAACCGAGGATGGCCGCTCTGGCTGGCAGTTCTGTAATCTTACCGAGATTAATGGCCGCTATTGCGACACTGAAGAGAAGTTTTTACAGGCATGCCGGGCCTCAGCAGTAATTGGAACGATGCAAGCTGGTTATAGTAATTTTAAGTATGTCAGTAAGGAAACCAAAGAGATTACTGAAAGAGAAGCTCTTCTCGGTTGTTCGATTACAGGTATTATGGATAACCCTGATATTCTTCTTGCGCCAGATATTCAACGCAAAGGCGCGCAGGAGATCAAGAAGATGAACAAAAAGATCGCCAAGCTTATCGGTATTAACCCTGCAGCGCGTACAACCTGTGTAAAACCTGCCGGTACTACATCCTGTGTTCTAGGTACTGCTAGTGGGGTTCATCCTCATCATGCTCATCGTTATATGCGCCGGGTTCAAGCAAATCGTAATGAATTTCCTGCTCAGATCTACAAGCAAACTAATCCAGAAGCCGTAGAAAAGTCTGCTTGGAGTGCTTCTGGTACAGACGTAGTAGTTACATTCCTTTGCGAGGTGCCTAAAGGTGCTATTGTAAAGAACCATTTAAGCGCGGTTGAGTTACTCGACAAAGTTAAACTCACTCAACAAAATTGGGTAGAGTCTGGCACTAATAAAGATCTTTGTGTAATGCCTGAGCTACGTCATAATGTAAGTAATACTATTACAGTACGCCCCGAGGAATGGGACGAGGTAAGAGATTATATCTATAGGAACCGTCAGTGGTTTGCTGGTATATCTTTACTATCCTCCTCAGGAGATCTAGACTATGTTCAGGCCCCACTTTGCACTATTTTAAATGCAAAAGAAATTGCCGAGACCTATGGGGATGCTGCTATTTTAGCCTCAGGCCTTATTGTTGACGGTCTAAGAGCATTTAACGACAATCTTTGGGATGCTTCCAGCGCAGTACTCTTTCATAGAGAGAATTACAATAACGCAGGTCAAGAAGATAAAAAAGAGTTTGTACGTAGAGCCACTCAATTCGCAGAACGTTATTTCGAGGGGGATATTCGCAAAATGACCTATTGCCTTAAGCATGTTTGGTTATGGAAAAGATGGCTCGATATTAAACGCACTCATAAAATTATTGAGTGGGGCGAGGTTAAAGAAATAAACGAGACATTTGTTGATGCAACTACATTAGCAGGTCAAGCATGTGCAGGTGGAGCATGTTTAATATAACCGATTTAAACTCTTTACTCACACGCTATCCTAATGACCCTTACGGTTATTATGACGTGTGGGGAGACCGTCATTTTTGTTACTCTGAAAGAGAATACAATATATTACTACGAAGGGTATATGTAAATGTATTTGTATTAAATGGACGACGCCCTTAAAAAACAGTTAGTAGGTACCTACTGTGTGTGCTATAATGTATCTTATAGCGAAGTATGCTCATTAATCCGTAACATAAAGAGCATTAACACTATAGAGCATCTTCAGAGGTATATGTGCTGTGCTGAAAAGTGCGCGCTCTGTCGCCCCGATCTTCAAAAGATTATTAATTACTACAGAAAAACTGATGCTTAGGTAAATATAGTTATGCGTTATGTATATCTAAGTTTAATGTGTCTTTTACTCACTGGTTGTTCAATGTTTCCTAACGTAAAGTGGCCTGAACAATGGAAGAGCTTAGCTAACGGTAGTACTGGCTCAGTAGTCGCCGCCCAAAAGGTAAATGAAAATGTTAAACAAATAACTGATGCTGATAAAAAAGTAGAAGAAGCTCGTAAAAAAATGGAACTAGATTATGCTAAATTTAGAGAAGATCTACAGAAAGTATATGATGATCGAACCAAAAAAGACAATGAAAATTTTAATGTAATCAGTCAATTAAATTATGGGGTATATGAAATAACTCAAGAAAAGAAAAAGATAGATATTAACACCACTATCGCTCATTTACGTTCTAAAGAAATTATGATGCGCGGAGATAAACTCACTGAAGAGCAAAAAGAAAAAATTAAAGACGAACTAGATATAGAAAAAACTAAAACTATTGACCAGCTTTATATAAAGTATAAAGCAAATATTGATCTAGCGGTTAAGCAGAAAGCCGCATTAGATGCAGCTGAAGCTCTTATTTTAATTAAAGAGAAAGAAAAAGACACTCTAAGAGCAGCTAATAAACAAACTATTGAAAGATTAGAAGCTGATAGAAAAACTGAGATTGAGCGTATCGCTAAAGATACTGCCGACAAAGTTAAGCTAGCACGAGAAGCTCAAAGACAAGAAATGCTCGGGTATATGATTAAAGCATTAGTGGGCGTCGGAATACTATTTTTAATCCTTGGGGTACTTTTAAAGAGCGTAACGTTCTTTGGAGTGTGTTTAGCAGCTTTTGGTTTAGCTTATGTAGCTATAATGGTTCCGATGTGGGTAATAGGTTTAGTAGTCGGCTTAATGATAGTAGCTGTATTATGGCATGCTCATCGCGCCACAATTTGTGCTACGGTAAAACATAAGGCGCAACTATCTGCTCAGTTGCTGAGAGAGTCACCACCTCAATAGTACCCTCTACTGCCCTAGCTTTAGCCTTACCAGTTAGCTGAGTTATAATCTCTTCTCTAGTAGCTACTAATATATTAGTATTAGCTGAAGGTAAATTAAGATATCCATCATTCTTAAGTTGCTGTAATTCTTTACGGCTTTCAAGCTCAAGTTTTTTAAGCTCGCGAGTATTTTCTGCTTTTTTATTTAATAAATGTAACTTGTTAACAGTTTCAATTGCGCCAGTACTTGCTGCAATTAAACTCGCTAATCCTGCCATCATTTCCGGGTCTCCGGTAGCTACAGTAATTTTCTGTAACTCTATTATACTCTTAACACTACTTTCTACTAATTCAGCTGAATGCTTTAGTACAAAGTCTTTCATTTCCTCATCTGTTTTTGGAGGAACTACAGGCACACTATTATTAGCAGGAGCTCCTACTGTTTTAGTTACTACCGATGTAGCTACAGTAGTTCCAGCTGGCGGATTTAAACCGGCAATAAACGCATCAATAGAATCTATAATATTGGCATTATTATCTGGGTTGCCAGACACTGGGGGGATATTCACTAAAATATTTATACTGGGCATGGCTTTTTCAAGAGCAGAGTATATTATAAACACACTATGAAAGAAGTAATCGTAACTGTACAAGGACACGGCACATTCATTATCGCCGCCGATAAGGTAGCACAACTTATCAGCTGGCTTTCATCCAATAAAGCTATTGGGGTAAACGAGAATAACAATAACTTCGGTGGACAAACTTTGTTAAGAGGTTAATATAAAACTATGTTTCCTGTAACTCTTAAATTCGTAAAAACGCATGAGCTGGCGGTACTACCTAAGTACAATCATAACGATCCTTATACTGGAGATTCTGGATTGGATGTTACTGCTGTAGAGACGACTATAGTGCCTGCTAAAGGATATGCAGTGATTCCAGTCGGTCTCAAGCTTGCATATGTGACCCCTGGTTACTGGTTTCGAGTCGAAGGTCGGTCTGGGGTAGGCTTTAAAAAGCATATCTTTCCTCATTTTGGTATTATTGATAACCCCTACCGCGGTGACATGGGTGTTAAGCTTTATAACTTCGGTACAGAGGATCAAACGTTTAATGCAGGCGATAAAGTAGCTCAGCTTATTCTCTACCCTCTCATTCAAGCTAATATTGAGTTTGCTGAGGAAGTGAGTGAGTCAAAACGTGGGGAGAAAGGCTTTGGTTCGTCTGATAAAGCTTTAGAGCGCGCTAGCGAAATTATTTATAATAATCGACTCGGTACGGCTTGAGTAATGACAATTAGCGATCAGCTTCAAAGTATTTGGGTAGAGAAATATCGGCCTACTAAGCTAGCCGATATGGTTCTCTCTGATACACTTCGTACGTTCGTAGAAGAATGCAGACGTAAACAAGAGATACCTAACCTATTACTAGTGGGTAATGCAGGTACCGGTAAAACTACTTTAGCTAAAGTAATTGTTAATGAGATATTAGATGCTCAATATCTTTATATTAATGCTAGTGAGAAGAACGGTATTGATGAAGTACGTACCTCTATTCTTACGTTTGCTCAGACTAAGAGTCTTGACGGTAAACTTAAAGTTATCTTCTTAGACGAATTCGATAACTTTACCGATGCTGGTCAAAGAGCATTACGCAATGTTATGGAAGAGTATGCTGGTAATACCCGGTTTATTCTTACTGGTAATTATCTACATCGTATTATTCAGCCTATCCAATCACGGTGTCAGGTCTTTACTGATTTTACTCCTCCTATTAAAGAGTATGCTAAACGTATCGTATATATTCTACAGAAAGAGAATGTAAAGGTAGCAGCAGATCAAATAGACCGTATTAAAGAGGTTATCCGTTATTATTATCCAGACCTTAGACGTATTATTAACTACATACAACGTAGTGTTATTGATAGTACACTCAATCTACAAGTCACCATTAATAACGAGGGATTCGCACAGGACATCCTGGAGAAACTATCGTCTAAAGACGACTTAATGTCTCTACGCAAGTTTGTTATTGAGAGCGAGCAAGTGTTTGGTAATGATTATCCTAAATTACTTAAAGACCTATTTAATGCAATTTATAAGAGCTCTTTACCTGAAGACAAAAAAAGACTTGCATTACTGCAAGTCTCTGAGTCTTTGTATAGAAGCGCTCTAGTGATGGATCAAGAAATTAACTTCTTCTCGTGTTTAATTAATTTAAGCGCTCTCTAAGTCGGTTATTTCTACTTTTTTCATATCCGCTATAGTATGTATAGCTTTTAACCGAGCCTCGTCTTCATCTAAGTATTCGTTCTCTATGTATGCATCAGTTAATCCGTTGACTGCGTCTTCATATTTATTTAAAAACTCTTCCTGGTCCATATATCTTTTTTGCGTCTGAAATTCTTGAATTGCTACAGGCTGTACTTCACTTACTTGTTCTTTATAGCATTCAGGCTTTATAGAGCCATCCTCGTACATACACTCTGGCACAACAGAATTAGTTTTTTCATTCCAGCACCCTGCTTTTACTTTAGACTCGTTAGATTCTGGTACTGAATACCCTTGCGGATTTACATCGTTAGTAGCGTCTTCAGTAATCATTTGCATATAAAGGCCTTCAAGAGCTACAACTGATTCTTTTGTTAATTTTTTATTGCCTTTAAGTGGCTTAAAATTTGAAGGTTTTTCATCGTTATATTTGTTACCACCTACAGAAGGCTTTATATTCTTTTCAGCTAGTTTATAATCCCCTTTTTTGATCCAATTCTGCTCGTACCCTGAATGATTCTGTTCTTTCGTTTCTGGCTCGTCTTTATTAGCTTTCCATTTGCCAGGCTTAATATAGTCTTTATTAGCTCGCTTACTCTTGGCTGAGACAGGAGGTAAACTCACTCCGGTATCAATTACTTCTATTAAACCAATAGGAATAGTTACTAGATTACCATAGGAGCCAGGGGATGGCTCTTGATAGAGATCAACATGAGTGGCTGGCATACCAGTGTTTATACCTAACGCGCCAGCGCTAGTATTTGGAGTGTGCAATTTGCCTATCCGTAAATTATAACCAGATTTGCTTATATCTTCTAAGCGTTGTTGAATCATCGCAGCTAAGTCTTCATATCCCTTAACTGATTTATAATTAGATTTAAGCTTAACAACATCGCCCTGTAAGAAACCTGCGCCTTGCTTATAACGATCGTATATAGTTTCATACAAAGGCAAAAAGACTGATTTAAAGTGACTCATATCTTTATATTTAGTAAAAGCTACCTATTATCACGGGAGTTAACTAACAACTTTTAAATCAAAGCAATAATAAGTACAGTCCGGAAACTAGCTTGTAATGCTAAGTATTTAATCATGGCAAGCCTCGTCTTTAATACATTAGCCCCAAGTTTTCGGATTACTACCGATAAACACATTTACTCAGACCTTCATCTAGACTTTAGCTCCCCTGTTAAAAGAGATGTTACTTCAGACTATGATTTAGCTGCTATAAACAATTCAATTGTAACTTTATTTAATACTATGCCTGGACAAAACTTATTAAATCCAGATTATGGGTTAAATTTGCTTCAGTATTTGTTTGAGCCAGCTTCTGATGTTATAGCTCAACTTATAGGGGATAGAATCTTTAAAGGCATTAAAGTGTATGAACCACGCGTAACTATACAAGGTATTAATGTAGAAGTAAATATAGACGAGCAAATGTATACAGTAACATTAAATATGATTGTGCCCACATTAAACAGCAGTATTAGCATCGCCGGCGCTCTTACAAAAAACGGATTTAATCTCTTATAATATATGGCAACAAGTAATACAACTGATAGTCTTAATTTAGATATAAAAAAGAACGAGTATGTTGCTTTTGATGCTGTATCTCTGAGAGATTTTATACGCCAACGACTTACCGATAGTGGGTTATTTACTGATCAATATTTCGAAGGGTCCAATATTGCTGCTATTAATAATATTATTGCTTATTCCTTCCACACTTTAATGTATTATCTTAATCAGACTTCAACTGAATCTATGTTCAGTGAGTCCCAGATTTATGAAAATATTAATCGTATAGTAAGTCTTATTAACTACTCCCCGGTGGGCTCGCAAACCTCTACTCTTTCTTTTTCTACATCAGCTACGGCCGACCTTGAATATGGCACCTATACAATACCACGCTATAGTTTTGTAAGAGTTGGTAATGCCACATATTCGTTTAACACGGATATAACGTTTACAAAAACAGTACAAAGCGGCGCAGAGTATTTAACAACGGTAGGAGACCAATACCTTTTATACCAGGGCACTTATATAGAATACCCGCTTTATACGGCGCGTGGAGAAGCTAATGAAATAGTATTTCTTGTACCAGGAGAAGATACTATTATAGACCATTTTAATATAGACGTTTATGTAAAAAGTATTAATAATGGAAGATGGTCAAAGTGGACTCGCTCTGAGTCTCTTTACCTTGAGAATTCTACCGCTCAAAAAATTGAAATACGCTTAAACGGCAATAAAAATTACGAAATTAAATTCGGTAATAATATTAACGGCTTGCAATTAACAGCTGGGGATATTGTATCGGTGTATTATTTACAATCTCTCGGCGCTGATGGAGAAGTAGGTAGCGGAGCAATTAATGGTCAGCCAGCAATTTTATATTCTACTGGTCAGTTTAATATAATTAAACAAGATATTATAAGCCCAGATTTAACATTACTTAATGATACTAATATACTATATCTAGATTTTGCAAATAGTAACATCTCTACTTCTTTTACTGAAGCAGAAGGGGTTAATAGTATACGCGCAAATGCGCCCGCTACATTTAGAACTCAATTTAGAGTAGTCACCTCATCTGATTACGAGTCTTTTATTAAAAACTCTTTTGCAAATATTATTAATGATGTTAAAGCTCTTAATAATAATGAATATACTAATGGTCATCTAAAGTACCTTTATGATATAGGTTTAACTAATCCTGGTCAAGATTATAGAGTGCTTTATAATCAAATGGCGTTTGCTGATGCGTGTAATTTTAATAATGTTTATGTTTATGTTTTACCTAAAGCAACTAAGTTAATTACAAACAACTACGTAAATTATTTAACTCCAGCCCAAAAACAATTAATTATCTCGTCTGTAAGTGATAAAAAAACTTTAACTTCAGAATTAGTTATAATGGATCCAGTTTATAAAGCTGTTACTATGGGGCTAGGTAAAGACGCAGTAGATCTAACCGATATTACTAATTCTCGATTGGTAGTTACTTTATTAAGAAACTCAAAAATACCAGAAAGCGTTATAAAAGACAGAGTAAAAAACATTTTTGAAACATATTTTAATCCTATTAAAATAACTTTAGGATTTACAGTTAACCTTACTGATATAACTGGTAGCATTTTAGCTCTTGATGGAGTAAAACAAGTTACTACCACCAATCAAGATCAATCAACTAATGGTTTATCTCTTATTGTATACAACCCTTCATACCCTATAAATGACATTATATCAACCACTAAAAACTTTACGCTAAGAAATTTTGAAGCGGTATATCTAGACGATATTGATGAGCTTATGACAAGAGTGGTTGTTGAGTTAGAAGTTACTAGAAACACTTCTATAGTAAACTTTTAATTAAAAGTTAAAAATGGATATCACGCCACAAGACATATACGGTTTTACAGTTTATGGGTCCACGTTTTCTTCCACTGTTACTGGGGCTTCCGCTACCTTAGTTAATAATGTTTCAGGGTTTACTTTAGCTACACCGTTTACATGTTCTTTAAATTACGCAACGAGCGCTACAGAATCTGCAATAACATCTTTATATGATATTGTGTGGTGGTTTGGAGATGGTACGTATAGTAAAGAGTTCTCTCCATCCCACATATATAACTGGCCAGGACAGTATGAAATAAAAGTAGCCTTATATAGCTCTTTATCAGCTAGTGTACCAACTTTAAGTGGGCGCACTTTTTCAACTGTAGTCAAAGTTGTAGATTACCTTTCTACGCTTCCTGATACAAATTATTTATCAGATAATTTATCTTGGAATTACGGGGTAAGCGGTTATTACAATAAGTCTTGGAACGATATTATGGTTGGTAATGTATCATCTGGGGCATGCTTTTTTGGTTATCAATCTTGTAAGTCTGGTGTTATTTCTAGCGGGCCTATACCACTTACCGTAAATTATTATACTACTAATATAAAAGATAATGAGAGTATAAAATTTACTTTTTACTCTGAAAACTCTCTTTCTCAGCCCTACACTGAGGTTCTTCCTAGTCAGTTAGCAAATTTAAGACCACGCTGGAGATTTACTACCGTATCAGCTAGCCCACTAGATGATGGGTTTGTTATGAATGAGTACATTCCACTTAGTAGCACGGAGTATAGAATACTTTCTTCTGGGGTGCCTTCTATTTCCGGTGGTACTGTAGTAGGTTTATCAGGAAGCTTTCAATTTTATTATATAGATGATATGCCATCTATGATATATAATAGCGCATCAGCTTTAGTGTCCGCTAACCCTACAACGATTTGGGTAAACCTAAACACTAATAACATAATTAATCCCCAGGAATATAGTTATAATAATGTATTTTCTTATTCTAACACATTAGTCAGTCTTTCATCTTTTTATTATGTACAGAGTTTAACTGCAGATCATATGGGGGTTAATTTAAACGGTAAAGTACCGTTTTATGAAACATACTGGCCTCGAGTTGAAAGTAGGTTTGTAACTACTATAAATAGCGCTTATAACTTAAATACTGCCGGCGAGTTTATTATTGGAGATAGTTATACGATAGCGACTATAGGAAATACCAATTTTATATCCATTGGCGCATCAGCTAATAATATTGGAACGACTTTTGTAGCAACTGGCGCCGGAACAGGCAATGGAACTGCTTATGTAATAGGCGGCACTGCAGCAGCAGAATTTATATCAAATAAAGTTTTATTAAACTTCCCTATCACTACTGCCAATAATTATTTGGCAGAAATAGTATCAAGCCTGAGCTCCGTGACAGTTAGTGCAACATTTAATATAAGCACTGTACCTGCTTATTTTAATGCTTTAACTTACACTATATATCAATACGATGCTTTAAATAGAAATACGGGGGGATATTACATCGGTACTTTTACACCATATACTACTGGCGCATTTGTATTATCAGCACGGTCTCAAGATGTAGTACCGTCTGTAAGCGATATGATTCCGCTCTCATCAACCGGTTACAACCCTATTTCTTTATCTGCTCAATCTAGCATATTAAATAGTAAACGAATACAAGGCACTAGCAACGAATTTAATGTGGTAAACTTTGAAAACACATATTTCGCGCGTAAATTTAATCAAGGCTTTGACTATGGCGCACAATTAAAAAAATATGCCCTACAGCCTACTATAAACCAAAATGAAGTATTTTTTGATACCTATTTACCTGCAATCGCAGGGGTAAGCGCTACATCTGAAGATACGTTTGGCGGAGTGGTATACGAAAAAATTGCTAACTTTGTATCTAACACTTCAGATCCCTCAAAAGCCAATATAACTCAGTTTTATTCTTTAGCTCAATCTCTAGGTATTGAACTCGATAATTTTGATTATGATACGCCCGCAACTTTAAGTAGAATAGTTGATTTGTACTCTACCCAGCAAAGCACTGTGTGGGGTGCGAGGTCTTTATTCGCACGTAATTTTGCTGCAGCAACAGGACACACCAATTTAGGGAGCGAGCTTTCAGCTTATAATATTAATACAACAGTCGTCACTGCAGGGCAAAAAATAGTTGCTAATGATTTATTTAATACTCAAAACTATGAATTACTAGAGGTGCCCGTTATAACTTCATATAGCTCTATATCTGCACGTGGCCTTCAAAGTCTTTTCCCGCCAGTAAGTTCATTAACTTTTCCGTTAACAGGATATCCGCTTGCCGGATTCTTTGGCTGGGGTCTAAAGACCCCGGTAATAAATAATTATAGATTCTTTGTTTATAATAATGTGGTAGACAACCAACAAGTTGAGGGGCTAGTTAACTGGGATGATCCTTATACCACTTTATCAGAAAACGCTTCAGGGCATAATGATTGGGTTAAAGATGAAGGCATATTAGAAAATATTTTTAACTATTATATACATAAAGGTTTAGGGTTAATTGAATAAAAATGGCTGTATTTAACACAATAAACACACTAACTAATACCTTTAGCTTAAGCGGAGCTAAGGATATTAATAACCCATACAATTATCAAGAGTGGAAAATCCGTAATTCAAATATACCACCAGGGGATTTAAATAATCAGTATACGGCGTATTTAAAAGGCTGGTATGCTATTAGAGATGTGACTAATGTTGTATCTATAAACTATGTAAAAGATTATTATAAAACATTTATAAAAACCCTCGGTATTACTGCCCGTACTACTGCTGAAAAAGAGTTATTTGAAAATGTCGCAATAGATGATAACACTAGCTTACAATCAGTTATTATCGGTTATGCTCGTCGCTTAAAAGATATAACGGTATATATAGCTAATAAACGTAATGATATATACTATAGTAAACTAAAAAACAATTTAATAGGTACAAGTACCTCTTTAGAGCGCTTATTTTATAACTACATCTTAACTGCTTTTACTCGCAAAATAACCCCTGATGGTATTATTACTAGTTTTATTATAACAAAACCAGATATATTAGAGTCTTTACCGTATCTAAGCACCATTTCAAGTATCTTTAATATACAAATTGAAGAAGTATATGATACCAGCAATTACTTTGATAGAGACCCATCAGTTCCGATAAGTAACTATGCTACTATAGCAACAGGGATTCCTGAAGCTCTTTATTCTGCTGGCTCATATAGTATTCCCGAAGAGTACTTAATAGCTAACGTAATAGAATCAGTAGCAACAGCTAATTCAACCTCAATGGCTACAACACTACCCACATATTTTACCTTTACAGGAGATGGCTCGACCACTACATTTACGTTGAGTAATATAACCTCATCTATAGCTAGCGACTATCAAGTCAGTGTTGAAGGTATTATACAGTCCCCTGATAGTAGCTATACTATCAGTTCTACAAACCAGAATATTTTATTCAGTGAAGCCCCACCCTCTAACAGTATAATTGTAATAGTTAAACGTTATTAAAATATGGCCTTAGTAAAAATAAGCTCCAATATGTTAATACCGCCCGCGGTCAGCGGTTACTCCGGCTCGTCCGGGTATAGCGGCAATGCTTCTGGTTATAGTGGTTATTCTGGCACGTCTGGTTACTCAGGGCCTAGTGGCTATAGCGGCCCGTCAGGATACTCTGGTTCAGGTATTTCTGGTAGATCAGGCTATTCTGGTTATTCTGGGACTTCAGGATACTCTGGACCGACTGGTGGCGCCGCTGCATCAGGCTATTCTGGTTATTCAGGGTATTCAGGTATTTCAGGATACTCAGGCATTTCAGGTTACTCAGGCATTTCAGGATACTCGAGCGCATCAGGTTACTCAGGCATTTCAGGTTACTCAGGCATTTCAGGCTACTCAGGCATTTCAGGCTATTCAGGGTATTCTGGTTACTCCGGCGTTTCAGGGTATTCTGGTTACTCAGGTTATTCCGGTATATCTGGTTACTCAGGTTATTCCGGTATATCTGGTTACTCAGGTTATTCCGGTATATCTGGTTACTCAAGTACGTCTGGTTACTCAGGCATTTCAGGCTATTCCGGCATTTCAGGATATTCTGGTTACTCCGGTATTTCTGGTTATTCAGGGTACTCAGGTATTTCTGGTTATTCAGGGTACTCAGGTATTTCTGGGTATTCTGGTTACTCCGGCATTTCAGGGTATTCTGGTTATTCAGGTATTTCAGGATACTCAGGCTATTCCGGCTATTCAGGCATTTCAGGTTACTCGAGTACATCAGGTTATTCAGGCATTTCGGGGTATAGTGGCGCCGGCGCAAAAGAAGCAGTAACCTATAGTAACTCGTTTGCTGCTGGTAATATAATTAAAAAGACTTCAGGTGGCTGGGCCCTTGCTCAAGCCGATTCAGCTGCAAACGCAGAAGTAGTTGGCATTATAGAATCAGCCACAGGATCTAATTTTACTGTAATATATTCTGGCCCAGTTGCAGGTTTTACAGGACTAGTCGATAGTCAAGTTTATTTTCTATCAGACACTGTAGCAGGTTCCGCAGTATCAGTAGAGCCTACTACTGCGGGTAGCGTTTCAAAACCAGTAATGATTGCTACCAGCTCTACTACTGCAAATGTAGAGATAATGAGAGGATTCTTAGTAGCTGCATTTGCACCAACAATATTTGCAAGTTATACTGTTAGTGGTTTACCTGCTGCAAACGCATACGCGTATGGCATAGCTTTTGTTACAGACGCAAACCAAGCTGCCGGTACAAGTTTAGGTACTACCCCCACAGGATCAGGCGCGGTAGTAAGAGCAGTATATAGTAATGGAACAAGTTGGTTGTTACTTTAATAGTTTAAAGTGTTGGCAGTTGATGTTCTGGTGATAAATAATAATAGTAATGTCCACCAGCAACACAGTTGTAGATACTGCTACTACACAAAGCCAGATAGACTCTTATCTTAATACCTTATCTCAAAAGTATTTAGCTAATGATGTATATATTGTTTCTGGTACTAATAGCGGTATTGTATCTGCTAGTGTAACTGCTTTATCACCATATAGTAATCTATCTAATCGGTATTATCCTACTGTAGCAGGTATTCCTAATAAAGGCATTAACTTAATGACCCGCGCCCAGTTAGGGGGATATTTTGTGCCAAGTAATTTAGGCGCGTCTCAGTACCTTGCTAAAAACATAACTTACACGTTTAATTCGGATCAAATAAAAAATGGGGAAGTGTATCACTTCATTGAACCAACGAGATTTAATAAAGGCCGCGGATTAACCCAAAAGGACCAAGGGAACGTAATAGATCACCTCATTAACATAGACTGGATCAAAGCTAGTAATGTATCTGAGTATTATAATGGTAATATTATTAATACAGACACCTTTCAAAAATTCTTACCATATCAATCAGTATATGAGACCAGAAAATCAGATAGTAACGGGGTGGTAAATGCTCGTAATGATTTTGAATTTTGGCATGGGGATAAAAAACAAACTTGGACGGAGTCTAATAGTGCTACTAAATTAACCCCAGAAAAGTATTTTGATTTAGCTTCCCGGATACAAGGATTAGTAACCACTACTGGTAAAGAATTGTATTCCTGGAACACTGATGTATTTGGTAATCAGTACGCGCTTTATAAAACTATAACCAACCCACACTCTTTATATGACTCTACCACAGCAACTGGTTTGTTATGGGTTAAGACTATTGATGATACTATAAGTCTCGCACCTTCTGGGTTAAATTTAATATATAATGCCCATAAAAACAGTATCACTGATTATAGCCAATTAACCGGTAATAATATTATTAATTTTGAAGTGTTCTTTGATACTTTAGTAATACAACTATCAAGCTCTATACTATACGAAAAAATTACTTTTAATTACAATAACTATACTATTGAGCAATCTTTACAAAACTTTCAAGCTCTTAATATAGGCAATACCAACAGTAACGCCCTATCCACTCAAACTTTAAATTCTATATACGGTATCCCTGGATCTACTGCAATCACTTATTACGGTGGTAACTGGTATAGTGGTAATGAAAAGCTTATAACTATTTGTACATTACTCTCTACTACTTTAAGTGGTACTAGTACCTCTATTATCAGTACCAGCGGGCTTTCAAGCTTTATAGTACCAGTATTGTATAGACTAGATCTTAATAATCCCCAGGAACGGGTAAGAATATACCCAACTAATGATACTGATTTTACTGAATATGTTTACCCGCTTTCTAATGTAAGTTATATGGAAGCGCCGGTGTTTTGCTATAACGAAGATACTAAACTTTACTTAACCACTTTTATTTCTTTTTCAGGAGTAAGTCAGCAAGCAAATCTTATTAACTATAAAATAAACGCGTAATGTCTGTCACCACATTTACATTTCCAACTTCTGCAAGAAACTCGCTTACTAATATAAGCGGGACGGCACCATTTACAATAGTATTTCAGCCGAGCGCTATGGATGTTGGTACTAATGTTATAGGTAATATTACCTATGGGCTATCTGGCGGGGCTAGTTATATTAAACAGTACACATACTACTCTCTAGCTGCCGCTTTAGCAAATCCAAATAATGTTGACAGCCGCAGTAATTTTCCTTATACTTTTTATAATTCGGTTTCCGGTCAAACTATAACCACTATAACAGTCTCCGCTACTCTTATTCCAAGCTTAGAAATAGTGGTATATACTATTGATGCTTATACTTCAAGTCCTTGGTTAACTAAAACCCCATTAGCTGCTGGTAGCGACAGTGTTTTTAATACAGTACATTTAATTAAAAGTAGAGCTTGGAGTACTTATAATAATCAAATAATAGTTGCTGAAGGCAAAATTACAAGTCTTTCTGCTAGTCAAATAATACTATTTAATACGTCCGATATAGTTTCTGCTGCTGTCTTTAAACCAGTTGAGCCTAATCTTCCGGTACCGTCAGTTACTCCGTCGATAACACCTAGTGTTACAGTAACACCTACCCCCACTGTTACTCCTACTGTCACTCCTACTGTTACACCTACCGTTACCCCCACCCCCACGGTAACACCTACAGTAACGCCTACAGTTACTCCTACTATAACACCTACTGTTACTATAACACCTACAGTCACCCCCACGGTAACCCCTACAGTTACTGTCACACCTAGTGTCACCCCAACCCCGACAGTAACTCCGACAGTTACCCCTAGTATAACTATTACACCTACCATTACACCTACTATTACTCCTAGTGTTACACCTACTATCACCCCTAGTATAACTCCAAGCATTACCCCTAGTGTAACTATAACACCTACCGTAACTCCAAGTATAACTATAACGCCTACGGTAACACCTACCGTTACACCTAGTGTAACTCCTTCCTTATCCCCACCACCGCCTAGCCCTACACCTACCCCGACAGTAACTCCTACCCCTACTCCGGCTAGTGGGTTATGCGACACGTACGAGTATTATACTACGGCAGGTGTTGATAATTTAACTGTTTACCTTTGTGTTAACGAAGGCGCTGGTACAGTTCAAAACGTAAATAGCGGTGACCAGCTTTGTCTTTGGAACGCATCGCAACCTTTCCCTGTTAACCCTGGTAACTCTGGTTCGTGGACTCGAGTTGGAGACTGTTATGTACCACCAACTCCTAGTGTTACTCCTTCTGTAACGCCCACAGTAACGCCTTCTGTCACTCCTAGTAATACTCCCGCCCCTACTCCAGGATCTTCACCGTCTCCTACACCTAGTATAACACCTACCGTAACTCCTACCCCTACTCCTTCCCCAATACCCTGCTATTTATATCAAATCTACGCTGATAACGATACGGGGCTTATAGCGTATACCTATACTAGTTGCGCTGGAAATGTTATTTCAGTATCGTCTAGCGGTTATATACCAGGACAATATGATGAAGTATGCGCGCGTGTTAATACAGTTAGTTCTTCCCAGACCGTTACAGGCGGCACTGTGAGCTGTTAATTTTAAACTTTATGTTAACGTTTACCGAAATTCACGAAAGTATTCAAGCGAATAGAATTGCTTTAAAAGAAGGAAAACTCTGTCTTACGCTTAATGGTATTATTATGCCGATTCGTGGTGTTCACAGTATACAACCTGTTAATGGGGATCAAGAGCTTTGGGCAATCCCGCAAGATCCAGATGTTGCGCATATACAGGTAAAAGAATCTGACACCATTACTATACTACCATAATTTAAACCTCCCACTAAATATAACTATATGATTCTTAGCGCTGCACCTATTATACTCGATTACGGTTATGATGATAATATATCCGTGAATAGTGGTGTGGTATATACCTTTGATCTTTTAAACTTTAGTAACACCCCAGCGCTTTTAAGCGCAAAAGATGTAACTCTTAATCAAGATCAATTATTAATACTAACTAATAGTATTAAACTTCAAGATTATTTTGATCCTGTTTTTGTACCTTCCCCCTCGCAATACGTGTATGGTTCTTTATTACAAAACAGCGATGGTAGCTATCTTTACGTAACTGACCCAGTTAATACTGGTGCTAATATTTCTACTACTACCAATTTAAACTCCGCGACTGTATTTAATTTTTATTTCCCGGCTTCTGCTAATAAAGTACAGATATTTTACACTGTTAATAATACTGATGGTACTTCTACTGATTTATATTTAATTAATAATAGTAATACTAATACTATCTCAGGCAATGAAATTCTGCTTAATACTAATTATTATACTTATTATTATATATTGAGCGGGTCCTCTTTGTCTTTACTCACTTTAAACCCGCTTATGTCGGGCAAATGGTTAAATAAAAGCTTAAATTTTGCGACTTTGACTGCAGCTTCTCCTAATGACTTAACAGTACCCGCTACTAATATTTTTAAAGCTACTAGATTTAATAATGAAAATTTTGGTTATGAACTACAAAAAACCGGTCAATCTGATTCAGTAAAATATAATAAAACAAATAACTCTTTAGACATAAGCAATACCTCAGGCAGCTTAAAATATAATTACCTTATTAGCTCTGCATTTAAGACCCTTTCAGCAGACACTCAAAGTTTAAGCGCTAACGCGGCAGTATTAAAAAACTATTACTCTCCTGAGCATAACCAGACTGCAGTACTTGATGCGCCTCTACGTTCTTATACTAAAATATATACCGGGTTAAATGAAACTGCCGGTCACGACAAAATATATTTAGGCTATAATGCTTCTACAGCAAAAATTAATTTCTTTAAAGACGGTAGTACATATTTCCATTATCCTAACGATACTCAAACTCTTAAATTATCGGCCTCCACTTTAATTGATTATGGAGCATATGCTGATGTTATTCCTGCTCGTTCAGATAAAATATTTAAGAAAGTAGCTAATTATAAAACTTTCACTAACTGGGGGGATAGTACTAATAAACCTCAAAATGGTATGTATTTTTGTTCCTGGTTGTCAGCAGGTACCGACTCTCAAGGTAGTTTAAATACCACTACAAGACCAGTTTGGATAGATCGTTATTATGATCCTAAGCATATAAACATAACTAGTATTAATTTAACTACGATTACGACTCTTTCTGCTGTATTAACTAATAGTACAAATAATTACCCCAATATAATATGGGATACTCCTTCGGCGTTAACTCTGGAGCCTGGGGTATTGTATTATTACCATAGAATTGGAGATACTGATAATGAAAGTGCTGTTAACAGCCTTTCAGGACTGCTTTACCATATAAACGAATGGGGCCCTAATTTAGTTAATAAAGTAAATTTTTTATCTGCTGGTAAGATTCCTTCTTTTACTAATAGTAACTCTGCAATTGATATAACAGTAAAAACCCCTTACTATAATATAAACAACACGTATGGTTATTTAAATACTAATGAGCAAGATTTCTCTAATAACAAGGGTAATACTTTATCATTTTTTGCTTACAATAATGACTGGAGCAATTTAAAAGGAGATCAAATACTTGGTAACTACTTTGGTGGTGGTATGGGCATATTTGTTAATACTCCGATCTTGACTCCCTTTTTTACAGTAGGGGCATATGACCACGCTTTAAGTACAGGTACAGTTCGTACGTTTAACGCAGATCTTACATTATTAAACTACGAAACATATACCACATTTTCTTCTGCGGGCGTCACCCCTGCTTTAAGTGCTTATGCAATTCCAGAGTTTGTGTTGAAAGGCAATTACGATGAAAGTTACTATGTAATTGATAATTACTCTCCACATTATTTATCTACATTTGACCCAGATGATTTATTAACGAGTAAGATCTCTTTAAATGGTATATCTTTAACCACTACTTCATTATTTTCAGCGACTCAATTTGTAAATGCGTATTTAATTAATAAAGACTCATCGACTAGTAATGCTTATATAGTACTTAAAAACCATAAAGCTAATAATAGTGTAACTTATAATAAATTTGTATTATCTGCTACTTCAGGTATTACCACAGTAAGTTTAGTATCTTCAGTTACCTCGACCGCTTATAATAATTTTACAGTAGATCTTTCGGGCGCGCCTAGGTATTATAATAGCAATATACCCGTATCATATACTCCAGCAGTAAGTGGATACGAGCAATGGAGAGGCACGGAAGCTTGTATAACTAGCACTAATACGTTATTCTCTCTCTCTGGCAATGGCACTCAAGCGGCCGCGGCTAATGCGTCGGTTATAGCAAAAGATAATATACCTATATTAAGTGTTAATAACCCTGAATGTATTAATTGCGATCAAGAGGATAACCTCTGGGTTACCTACAATACTAACTTTTTAGCCAAACTTAATACGGATGGTAAGATTCTTTGGAGTAAACAAATTAATACCGGGGATAGTATTATAACTCCATATAGTATCCGTAATATTAATTTTATTGCGCAAGAGTCTGCAGATAGTACTATTTCTTATTATGCTTTAATACTCGATGGTAAAACTCAAACTATTTATAAAGTAGATACTGATGGTAATGTAGTTAAAAAGCTTTATGTTAATGGGCTGTTACCTGGTGGTGATTGTACTGGTTTTGACTATCAAAGAAAGTACATTAAACCAACTATTAGCACCCCAGGCATTAAAGCTAAACTTGTTGTAAAAGACTCTACTCTAGCAGTACCGGTTCCTATATATTATACATTAAATTATAGTGTATCCGGACTAGCAGTAGGTTGGCATCATTTTGCCTTAACATATAATGAAGTTGATACTGCAAAGCTTTATGTAGATGGTAACATAGTTAACCAAACTACCTACACAAACCCTACAACTGGTATCTCTTATCGTATATACAATTATAAAAATAACCCACAAATAAATATAGGAACAAGTAGCTTTAAAACCGGTATTTTGAGTGAGTGGATACAGACTCCTGAAACATATACATATAGTGGCAAAATAGCAGATATACGCTTTTATAATATAGCTTTAAATAACTCTGATATACGCGCTATTTCTAAGAGCTATCAATACAATCAATTTAACAATCTTTCCTGGATAGTAGATGCGCCTGTTAGAGGATATATAGAAGAAATCGAGAGGTTTTTCTTACATAGAATGCCTGGTTCTAAATCTCCATATTTTAACATAAAAATTAAAAACTCAAGTATTGCAGATCCAGCAGTACGGGCTATTGCAGAAAATAACATTAGAAACACAGTTAACAATATAGCGCCTGCATATACTCAATTGCTCTCTATAATCTGGGAGTAAATATAAACAATGGCAACATTATTTTTTACAAGCACTAAGGGGCTAAACTAAAATGGCTTGTACAAATTGGCTATTTACTACCGCTTCTGGATTTGATCCACTCACTATAACACTTTGTGACGGTAATACAGTTTCCATTCACGTTTATGACGGGGATATACTCTGTACAAACGATAGTGGTGGTACACCTCCATCATCCGCAGGTACTGGTTCTTGGTCATATGTTTCTGACTGTACCCCATCGCCCACTCCTACCCCTACCCCGACAGTAACCCCCACGCCCACTGTAACGCCTACCCTGACTCCTACTCCGACAGTAACCCCGACCCCTACACCTACCCCTACGGTAACTCCTACGGTAACCCCCTCATCGTCTACTCCTGGGTTTCTTTTATCTATTAATGGTGGACAGCTAGGAGTAACAACTACGACCGGTACCGGTAATTATCCTGCCGGTCAGACCCGTAACTTTAGCGCAACATTTGCTGCTGGGTATCAATTAGATTATTGGTCAACAACTCCAACAATAACTATTGTCTCCCAATCTACAATAGGCCAAACATCATATGGTAGTATTACAATGCCGGCTTATGCACAAAGCATTACACCGGTTGGAAAACTAATCCCCGGAGTATCTCCTACTCCGACGCCCACTCCAACAGTTACTCCTACCCCTGGTACATCCCCGGCTCCAACCCCTACTGTTACCCCTACCCCTACTGTTACTCCTACTGTTACCCCTACCCCTACTGTTACTCCTACCCCCCCCCCTTCCCCCATACCCGCTCAATTATCAATTTATACCCCTTGGGTTGTAGCTTTAACCGGATCTCCGATCTGGGTTGAAAGTATATACCCAATTAGTGACAAGGTAACTGGGTATAATATATTTTATTCTGCAAATGGAGCATTATCATCTTCTTATATAGCAAGTGGTGACAAAGAAAACTTTTTACTATACACATATCTTTCCGCAGCTCCTGGGAATTCTTATTACACTGTTATTGCTAATTCAACTGCTGGATTTACTGTATTACCTCGCACACTCTCTAACAGGTTATATATAAAGAATACCCTACCGACGTATAATATTGATAATTATTTTGATCCAGTCACGCAAATACCAACACTACCTTATAGCTTAAATAATGTGCTTGTTGGGTCAAATGAATGGGCGGTAAGCGATGTCATTAATAGTTCTTTTAGTAAATTAAATGATAACTTTAATTACCTCAGCAATATTGCCCAAGTACTTAAACTTAATAATGAACTTTCTTTAATTGAATGGACTGCGCAGTTAGTTAATAACGATAGTATACTTGTAAGCAATACCTCGGCGTACTCGTGGAGAACCAATATTGATGGGTTAAATTGGGAAAACACGTTTGATAACATTAGCGCTGTCGGTATTGCAGATGGTAATATAAAAGACTTTAAATCTTATCAGTTTACTAATAATTCAGCGCCAGATTATTATAACTATATTGCGTTTAGCTCATCAGGTATCGTACCGTCTGATCATATACAAATGCGTACTAATGACTGGCGCCATACCCTTGTGCTAAGTGCAACTAGTCTCGGTAGTAATATTCCTTCGTTTAATTGTATTAGCGCAATTGATGTTCTTAATAATCAATTGTATATATTAGACACTGACACCATTTATAGAGCATCAGTTTCTATTGTGCCTGACAATCCCTCCACCTCTACATTAATTGCGGTTAGTCAGGTAGGTGGCGTGTCTGGTACCCGTACATTTAATACAGGTTTTAATACCCCCACTGAAATTAAAGCGTATGATGATTTAGTTTATGTTAGTGATAGTAATAATAGCTGTGTTAAAGTTTATAATGCTGCGTTGAGCTGGGTTAAAACTTTATATGTAGATGCGTTAAGTAGTTATAGTGCTGAGCGTATTGAAATTAATAGAGCGGATGAAAACGTATATATACTTGGTAAAACATTTGCGCCGGTGCCGCCCGTCATTACCTCGTTGAGCGCTATTGGAGTGGTGAACGTAGACACAACAGTTTATCGTGTTATATTCGTACACGATGGGTTAAGACTTAAAGACAATACTACTAATGTATTATCAGCATTTGCGTTGTATGGTCTTTTATCTGGCGCACAAAGCTATGTACAGCTAACTAGTGCGGTAATGCTAAGCGCTGCATATAGCGCAACCCCCACAGTAACTTATTTAGCTGCCTCTGGGGCCAAGTATACAGATTTTAAAATACAGGCACTTGGTAACAACAATTTTAATTCAGACCTCTCTAATAGTGTACCTACCCCTAACAATTACTATCTTGCAAGTCCGTACAAGGTATTTGTAATTAATCCTGTAGGGGAGCTAGTTAATTCGTTTGATGTGCCTAATAATTTAGAGTATGTAAACGCAGCTTATAATATAAAATCAGATACTGTTATCAACAAAATGGTAATTGATCCGACCGGGGTGTTTTTATATTTTATTACTAAAGATAACATTTACAAGTATCTTACGAGTGGTACAGCTTTAAATCGAATAACTAACCCAAGTAAGTCTAGCAATAGCCTAGGAACATCAGAAAATATTGCTACTGGTTATATTGATGATAGACTTAACTTTTATGTATGCGCTGATAAACGTATCTTTAAATATGTAGACATACCCGAAACATTAGATTTGTTTGATGTAGACTCAATAAACAGTTTAATTCTGCCACTTTCAAGTATTAATATTAACCCAAATGAATTTATACAGGATTGGGTTTATAATAAGAGTATAATGCGTTTATTACAAAATCACGAAATACTTTATAAAGCAATAAAATATAAATACAATATCAATCTTGATCGTAATGGCAATTTAATTAATACTGACGGAGGTGCGTCAAGCTTTACAGTGGTTGGGTTAAGTGGTATTGATCTTGTAGTACCTTTTAGTGTAGATCAAAACTTTTTCATACACAGTAACGAGTTTGTAACCTCTACGGTTATTAATAGAGCATTAACTAATATCTATGCTTTACAGAACAATATGCTTGCGCTTATATCGCCACGAGTTAACCGGACATTACCTCAACCGAATAACGACCTTTAAGGGTTAAATCCCTTCTGAAAGTCAAACTTAAGAGTGCGGGTACTTGCCTCTATTATTCTTATTACCAATTGGTTATCCTGCACGTTGCATTTAAACATTGCTTTTTTATGCGCCTCGTACTCATCTTTAGCCTGTATACCAATTTCCTTTAAATTAATCTGTTCTGTAGTGTTTTCATCGTATACACCTAGAGTAGCGATATAAAGAGTATTCATGCTGGATTATGGGATATTGCAAATATTTATGTGTAATCTTAGTAAAGCAAGTAGAAATAATTAGAACCTCTATTATAATATGCAGGTAAATATGAATACTATAATGGAAAATGCAATCGTGCGTGATATTACAACTCGCACGTTAGGTGATGAAAGCGTTGAACAGCGTATGTCTGCTGTTCGTCGTCGTTTTAGTGCTACCAAGTACAATGTGCTTGGTTTCATTAATCGCACTAGCCAAGTAGTTCTTGAGCCACGCTTCTATAATGTGCGTGATGTCAAGGGCCGCTGGGCTAAGGTTCGTCAAGCTCGTTAAACTATCAAGGGACCTAGTATACAAAACTATACTAGGTCCTTTTTTTCCATTATGGATATATCGTTTAAGTCCGTAGCGTTTCAATTACAATACACAAGCGCGCAAATTGATGCTGTGTACGCCTTACTTGGTTTAGTGGATAGCGGGGATTATCGAATTCCATCTGCGACCTTAAAGATGTACAAAAACGATTTGCCGGAAAAGTTTAAAGAGTGGCTAGAACAGTGTGATGAAAATATAAATATATGTTTCGAGCATCACAAGATGCCTGATACTAACCTCTCATCACTTAATGATTGGGACTTAATTGAATACGATTGAAATATGAACATAACCTTAATTGGTAACGTCAACGAGCTAACTGCTACCGAGCAGAAAGCTCTCTATACCGATGGAGCTGACATTTACACTGGAGTTTATTATCTAGTTGCAGATGCCGAGAACTTCACTCAGAACGGCCGAGATGTAAATCCGAATATTCCAGCACTACGCTCTCTTTCGGGCGCAACTAATATTACTTGGATTATCACTACGTTCCGCGGTAAGAGAGTAGCGTTTGGCTCCGTACCTGCTTAAAATTATTTAACAGGGTAGATTTTACTTGACCTGCTTAGGGTGGGCTGTTACTATATTGGTATGAAACGTAGCATCGCTAGACTCCCGATTGTTGAGCAGCCTAATAAGTGGCTAGGTAATGATAAAAACGGGGTATGGGAACGCGGTCAATATCGTTATTGTTACCTTACTATCCGTCGATTAGATGATGGTAAGTTTAAGGCCGTCATGGGCGCATCTGTAGATACTAGCTACCCGAGTGTTCCATTACCAGAGTGTGGATACTTTGCATTTGATACGTTTAAAGAAGCCGAGCAACACCTTTATAAATACGTTAATTGGATTCGAGACGTACATGACGGTCAAGCTAAACTTGATCTGCAAGCGCGTTTGCATAAAATGAACCCTGATGTGTTTCCATTGTAAAAATATTTATTTTATTTAATTTCGATATATTATGCAAACTTTTTTACCATATCAAGATTTTAAAGAATCTGCACGGTGTTTAGATTATAGACGTCTCGGTAAGCAGCGAGTTGAGGTACTTCAGCTTCTTAACTCTTTTAGTAGACCTGACTATAAAGGTTGGAAAAATCATCCGTGCCGCGAGATGTGGCGGGGGCATGAAAATACATTAGTAATGTACGGTCAGGCTATTTGTAATGAATGGATTTCTCGAGGATATAAAGATACTTGCTTTGGTAAAATTACCGCTCACTACCATTTTAACAAGGGTTCTACGCTTCCTTTATGGATCGATAACAAAGACATACACCTCAGTCACAAATCAAACTTAATACGGAAGTATCCGGAGCATTATAGTCCTTTATGGCCTGATGTACCTAATAATTTAGAATACGTGTGGCCTGTAGCAGTAATTAAGTAAATATACGGGTATGAAACTAATATTAATCCTCCTCGTAGTTGGTGGCCTCGGCTACTACTTTTATAAGAAGTCTAAGAAAACTGGTTCCAGCCAGAGTCAATCTACCGCTAAAGTCGATCCATCGATTGTTGGTAATGGCGCAGTTGACCCGCTTAACCGTCAAGGTACACAGCCTGGTCCTGGTAACGAATAACTCAAAGTTAAGTTACCCATAATCTTAATACCCTAAAGTAACATTTAGGGTATTTTTTTGTTGCTTTATTGAGAGTAAAGCGCATAATATACCTGTAACTCAATTAAAAACTAATAAGATAAAATAATTCATGCAAACTATCGCTTCGATGAAAGAGTATATTAACGAGTACGTTCGTAGCCAGCCTTTACATAAAACCGGATATGAATTGCTTAGAGATCATTTTGGGGTACCCTTTAACCATGATGGAGAGTTTGCATATAGTATTAATCATGTTGCTATGGGTGAGGATGATACCAAAGAGTATATTAAGGAATTCTTTGAGCAGATTGATGTTGCAGCTGTAATAGATTTATATCATAAAATTGCTATTTAATATGTATACTATTGACGCCAGAACTCAAAGATTAATTGAAATGGGGATTCTAGCAGACCCTAATTACGTTCCTAGAGAGAAAGAGCTTAACCGTTTCGGGGTTATGGTCTGGGATCATAAAACGGGAGGTAACTGTCAGGTATTAACCGGAGAGAGTTTTAATAACGCTAAGCAATATATGGCTCGGCCTGGACATCGTTCAGGTATTCGTAAATGTGGTTTTAGAGGTTAAGTTACGCCCAAGTGGTGAAATGGTATACACTACAGACTTAAAATCTGTTGTCCGTAAGGACGTGCCGGTTCGAGTCCGGCCTTGGGCACCATTTATTTTTCAGTACTATAAGCTTCTTCGATGGAGCCATGCTTGCGATGAGACTTTTCCGCTCGCTGAGATTCAAGTATAGCTTCCATTCGAGCCACTTGATCCACATGCACTCTTCGCGGTATAGCAGGTTCATCTGCAATTGGCGGTAGCTTTACTGGTTCTATTATTGCCGGTACTGGAGTAGGGGTTGGGCTCGGGGTAGGTTTAGTTTCTATAATCGTTAAAGTCGGTTCTTTAGGTTTTTTTTTACCTGAAAGGTCTTTAATGAGATAATTAAAACAGAGTATTAAGCATACCGCTAATGGGTCAAACACTAACATTATAGACCATATAAAATAGGTAACTGTCTTGTCTAAAGTTAGCCCCATACTGTTTGCTACGAATTTAAAAGTACCAACATCAGTATGTATTATCTGCTCTTTAATTTCGTTATTAATAGTTAAGAGTTTCTGAATAGACTCTTCATTTGCAGCAATTTTAACTTTATTGCTACTTACAGTTTGTTCTTTTTTGTTAATTTGTTCTTTTACAGAAGCTTCTGCACTCTTATTGTACATATCAATACCTTGTCTTACCTCGATAATTTCTTTCTCCAGTAAACTAATAGTCAATTCTATTGCTCCAGTTTGCTTAGCAAGTCTAGATTCAATCCCAGCGATCCGGGTAGTGTAATTAGCTACCTGTTGTTTGTATTCAGCTCTTAAGCTTTCAACTCTATTTTGCCGCTCTTCTATTTGAGCATCAATCTGAGCTCTTTCTTTTTCTTGTTGCCCTTTAACTATACGAGCCTTATCAACCCCATTCTCTTTAAAGAAGCTTCCAGTGCCTTGATCTAACCAAGTCTGTACCTCTTTATCAAGTATCTGTAGTCTATTATTGTAGAGTTTTACTTGCTCGACTTCTTTATTAATCTCTGAGTCAAGGGTTAACTTATCAGCATCTAAAGCAGCCTTAGCTGCAGCCATATCGTCAGATGATTTTTTGTCAGAATTGTTACTTGTACGGGTTTCTTTTATTTTAGTTTCTTTTTGCTCTATTAATTTTAACTGCTGCGCTACAAAATTATTTTTATTAGTGTTAATTAACTCAATCTCACTTTGGTTAAGTGGGTCCTCTAACATCTTAATAGTGTCAGCTTTAAGATTGTCGACCCTCTTTAAATTACTAGCAACTTGTTGCTCATATCCCTGCACTTTTATTGATGTTGCATTATAACCAGCACTTAAGTATCCATAAATGCCGATAGATGTAATAAACATTAATACTACCGTTGCTGTTATTAAATAAAACTTAAGAGCTAATCCAATCTCCTCCCATTTTTGCTTTAAAAAAGTAACCGCTATAAACTTACCGACCTCAAGGGCGATGCCCATTACTACGATGGATGCTCCTGAACCTACAAAAAGTAATGTGAGACCCACTATACTAAAATATGCTGCACACCCGGCAATAGCCAAAGCGGATATAAGAACTAAGAATGCTAAAAATCTCATTTAAATTATTTCATATATTTACTAGGGTTTCTATGGTAAATGCTGGATCTTTACTTAATATACTATAAAATATAATAAATGAAAGACCTATTAATCATAGTAGCCGCAGCACTTCTTATTGCATTGTTAGTATGGGCCCCATTTGCTTTGGTGTGGTCGCTCAATGTTTTATTCCCAGTGTTGGCAATACCATATACCGTTTCAACTTGGGTTGCTTCTCTTTTTGTGCTTTCAGTGTTAGGTGGTGGGGCAGTTGCTAAGATTAGTAAGAAATAATTTTGATATGCTTGAGGGGTAGGGTCAGGGTGTAACAAATGGGTGTTTGTTAATGATTATACCCTCAAGCGTATCACTTATTCTTACAACCATTCGAATAAGTATATAGATGTCCCGGATAACCGCGAATCTATAATATGCCATACACTCCCCATAAAAGTAAAAGCGAGAGTATTAGCACTTTTAAAGAGTACTTTTTTAATACTGCGCAAGGAAACCAAATTGTAGGTGATGAGCAACATGGTGCTGCAGAAGCAATGTATGCTGATGGCCAAGATGAAACCACACCATCACAAACTCTTACAGATGAGGTAGATAAAGAGCAACTTATACGAGATGTTATTAATGATCTTGAAGATCTTAAAACAAGTCACGATTGGTCTCAGCCTCTTGGAGATGATTTAATTAAAGCAATGGCTGATACCTTAAGAGATGCCGGTATTGAGCCTACTGATTTTGATGCCGCTATTAGTGCTGCGCCTGATAAACAAGAACAGTATTTAATATATGGCCCAAGCTCATGGAAAGGCGGACAAGGGGCATTAAAAGACCTTAAAGCTATAGCTGCTGGTAACGAGCCTCAAGAAGTTAAAGAGGATGAAGCTAATCCTGCTAGTGATTTACCTGCTGGAAGCACCACAGCTGGAGATCCATTGAGCGAAAGTACCTATAAAGTTGGTACGGTAATTTTTAATAATCCGTTTGGTACTGGACGTCGCTATTACCAAGGCACCGATAAAATAGAAGCTGCATCTGAAGATGATGCTTTGAACAAATTTGTAAGACTTTTAGCACGACGTGAACAAATACCCACAAACCCTCGCATCCTGTATAGAGACGCCCAAAGAAACGGAGCCCGAGTCATTAAACTTGCCAGCTTTGAACCCCCAGTTAGTGACAAACCACCCCAAGAATACTGGTGGAACAAATAATAATTATTACGC
>Ga0222712_10001450_pt1 | contig 29260 bp, 18 predicted proteins | sample C33_657DmetaG_FD_165043 | JGI IMG/M metagenome (GOLD analysis project Ga0222712, IMG submission 165043) | Estuarine water microbial communities from San Francisco Bay, California, United States - C33_657D | ecosystem: Environmental > Aquatic > Marine > Unclassified | place: USA: California... | reverse complement strand
CAAAAGCAAATCGCTGAGGATTGCGAAGCTTTGGAGCGCAAAGTCCGGGCTAAAGATGCTGAAATAATCGAGTTGCGCGACGAAATGCGCGCTTCACGAGAAAAAGAGGAAGCTCTCAGCGCCGCGTTGACCGAGGCCGAGGAACAAATCGTGCAGTCTAGAAAGAATGTGAGTTCTTCATCTCAAAAGCAAATCGCTGAGGATTGCGAAGCTTTGGAGCGCAAAGTCCGGGCTAAAGATGCTGAAATAATCGAGTTGCGCGACGAAATGCGCGCTTCACGAGAAAAAGAGGAAGCTCTCAGCGCCGCGTTGACCGAGGCCGAGGAACAAATCGTGCAGTCTAGAAAGAATGTGGAGTTAATCGTCGCGCGCGCCGATCAGGCGAGTCAGTTGTACAGCGATAGCGCCTCGGCGTTGCGCATGGCGAACGCCAACGCGGCGACGGCGCAGGCTGAAATCGATGTGGCAGAGCTTAAATCGAGAGAGCTTCAGGATGAATTAGACGCGAGCGCGGCGGCGTACGATGAGCTTAGATCCAAGTACGATGCGATTGTCGCAGAGCGCGTTGACGTCGCGACGTCCGCGGGGGAATCCAAGTTGGATGAAAATCGTTTGGTGATACAGGCGTTGGAGCGTCAAGTGGAGAGCGTCGTGCGCGAACGCGAGGCGCTGAAGAGTGAAATCAGCACGACATCGCTCGAATGCGTCAAGCTTCGCGCTCAAATCGACGAGTTAAGGAACGAGTTGGCGGTTAATCGCGCGCGCGCGTCGCCCGTCAAGGTGGGCGCGTCCACTGATGTCATCGAAGCGCTCGAATGCGAGCGCCGCGCCAGAGCGCTCTACCAGAACGACGCTCGCTACTGGCGCGAGCGCTGCGAGGCCCTCGAAGGATTTAACGATCCGATCGCGTCATCGACGACCCCATCGCGCGCAACGAGCACTCCAACACGGCCTGAGTACACCCCTGGTAAAGCCTTGGCTCTCGCCGCCGGACTTCCGGCGACTTCGCCCGCCTCGATCGCCGCCGAAGCCGACGCCGACGAGCCGGCGTCGCCGCCCGCCGTCGAGCGTCGCGCCGATCTCCGCTTCACCGAACCCTTCGCCGAGATTCAGATTCAACCCACGCCTCCGCGCATCAAACCCATCGCCCCTAATCGCAAACTCGCGCAGTACTTTTAATGAACATTTCGCGCGCGCGCGACGTCGGCTCGGCGGTCAAAAAATTCCGCAACAAGATGTTCCACCGCGATCGGCTTATCCTCAATCTCGGCCTCGCTCGCGCGCGCGCGTCGCCGACTTTCCCTCCGCACACGAACACTTCCCTGAAGCTCGATCACAATCGACGATGTGCGTGGAAACCGAGCGATCGACGACGATGAGCGAGGTCACCGTCGTCGCGGGCCGCGTCGCTGACTCTGGCAAGCGCGCGACGACGGCGTACGCGAGCTCGCTTGAACCGCACGCCATCGCGAAAACGTTCGCGCAACAGTTCGTCGTGATCGACGACGTGGAATACGATGTGACAAACTTCAAGCACCCCGGTGGAAGCGTGATGTATTACATGCTTTCCAACGTCGGCGCGGATGCGAGCGAAGCGTTTCGAGAGTTCCACGCGCGGTCGAAGAAGGCTCGGAAAGCTTTGCTCGCGCTGCCCCATCGCAAGCTCGCGAGCGGGGAGGCACCGAGCTTTGGGGCGGAAGAAAACGCCATGCTGAAAGACTTCGCGCGATGGCGCGCGGAATTGGAACGCGAAGGGTTTTTCAAACCGAGTCCGGCGCACGTGGCGTACCGGTTCGCCGAGCTCGCGGCGACGTTCGCGCTCGGCACGGCGCTCATGGCGGCCAAGTGGCACGTGAGTGCGGTGATTGTGTATGCGTTCTTCTTCGGCGCTCGATGCGGGTGGGTTCAGCACGAGGGCGGACATAATTCGCTCACAGGGAACGTGTGGTGGGACAAGCGAGCGCAAGCCGCGACGGCTGGATTCGGGTTGGCGAGCAGCGGGGACATGTGGAACAATATGCACAACAAGCACCACGCAACGCCACAAAAAGTGAGACACGACATGGATCTGGACACGACTCCCGCGGTGGCGTTTTTTAACTCCGCGGTGGAATCGAACCGACCTCGTGGGTTCAACAGGTTTTGGATGCGAGCGCAGGCTTGGACGTTTGTGCCGATTACGTCAGGCATGGTTTTGTTCTTCTGGATGTACGTCTTGCACCCGCGCAACGCGATTCGCCGTAAGAACGGAGAGGAAGCGTTTTGGATGCTTGCGGCTCACGTCGTTCGTACGTGGGTTATCAAGGCCGTCACCGGTTACTCATGGTTGACGTCCTACGGGTTGTTTTGCGCGTCGATGTGGTTGGCTGGATGCTATTTGTTCGCGCACTTTTCCACGTCGCACACGCACTTGGACGTAGTTCCGAGCGATGTGCACATCTCATGGGTGCGCTACGCCGTCGATCACACCATCGATATCGATCCTCGCGCGCGCTACGTCAACTGGCTCATGGGTTACTTGAATTGTCAAGTTATCCATCACTTGTTCCCGACGATGCCGCAATTTCGACAGCCCGAAGTTTCGCGTCGCTTCGTCGCCTTCGCTAAAAAGTGGAACTTGAACTACAAAGTTCTCACGTACTATGGCGCATGGAAGGCTACCTTCGGCAATCTCAACGACGTCGGGAAGCACTACTACGTCCACGGATCTCACCCCAAACACGAGTGAGCAAATGTATTGCCGTCGCCCAGCCGTCGCCCTTCGGCACGAGCTCGAGCCGCCTCGACGTGCCCAGCTCTCTCCGACGGTGTCTCGACTTCACTTTCAATTATTCCATTTATCTTCCGGTACGCGCGATGCGTCTAGCCTTTAGCGCCCATCGCGCGCTGTACCTCACGTTAATAAAAGCGCTATCGCCCGTTCGGTGAGCCGCCGCGTCGACGGCTAAACCCCAAAACGTCCTCATCAAAACCCATCGCTCGTCACTTCCATCGCCTTCCCGAGTCGCGCACGCGTTTTCGCGTCGCCATGCTCGGCTTTCTTCTCGTCCTCGTCCTGGTCTTCGTCTCGGGCGTGCGCGCGATCGACAACGCCTTTTGTGCCAGCGCGTCCACGCGAGACGCTGACTTTTTCCCACCGAGCGCGCGCGTCGCCGCCGACGTCTCCCGCGACGGTTCCTCCGAAGCGTTCGTCGCCCCATCGATCGCGTTCAACGTCACGTACTCGCGATCGTTCAAGGTGGTGCGCACGCGGTCGATCGTGCCTGGGATCCCCGAGAAGACGTACGTGCTGGTCCAGTGCGGCGTCGCGAGGCCGACGACGGATGTCGACGGGCGCGCGTTCGCGACCGACGCCCAGTTCTTCGACGTTCCGGTGACGAGCGCGGCGACGGCGCTGACGGTGACGATCGGGTTCTTGGACGAGCTGGGGTTGCGCGACAGCGTGGACGCGGTGGATCCGGGGAGCGTGCACGCGCCGTGCTGGCAGCGGGACGAGGAGACGGGCGCGATGCTGGGCGCAGACGCCACGGCGAATTGGAATGATTCAGCGAACTCGTACGACGTCTCCCCGGCGTGGGTGAGCGCGCTGCCGGCGAGCGTGACGATGGTGCTCACCGATCGATTCGGGACGGGGAAGACGGATACGGCCAAGGATGTGAATTTCGACGCGTCTGAGGCACCGCTTGGGATGTTGGATCGTTTGGAGTACGTCAAGTTTTTATCGCTATTTTTTAACAAGGAGAGCGCGGCGAATGCGTACTACTTTGATCAAGTGACGAGATGGAATGAAATGAAGGACCGAATCGCGTACGCGCAAAGCCGCGGGAGGATTCCGAAGACATTTACGTGCGCGTGGATCGAAAACGAATCCTACGGAACCGACGTCTCGTTCAAGGTTTCTTTCGAAAAGTTTGAAAAAGATATTTGCTCGGGCGTTGGGTTGACGACATTCATCCCGAGTGACGTCGCGAGTGGTGCGACGGCGAAGCGGTACAGCACTCTGGCCGAGTTCCATGTCGCCATCGCGAACGTCAACGTCATCTTTGATAGGACGTATTACTACCAGCCGAGCGCGACGACAAAGAAAGATGTCTACGCCTCGCTTGGATTTGATCAACCGTCCGCCGCTGGCCTCAAAGTACTCACATCTGAAGGGTGGATTCTTCGCTTGGATAAGCGCGTGAGCGACGGCGACCCGCTCGTCACGCACTCATTCGCAGTGGAGGGACTGGACTGGTTTGAAAGCACGTTCTCGCATCCCGCGTTGGTGCTCTCCGATTTGAGTCGCTTGATTTGGCTCGACGGCGTTGTGGGCATCGACCCCCCGCAAACGGGTTGCGCGCGATTCTTCCGTAATATGAAAGTGACGGACAATGTGCTCATCACTTCGGCAGCGGACTGCCCGGCGTACGAAGCCGCGCGCGTCGCGGGAACGTGCTCGAAGCAGCTCGCCGATCAAAGCATCACGCTTAATAATCTCTATGGCTACCGTAGCCCGGCAAAGGCGGTCTCCGTAACCGCCTCCGTGATGATTGCGTTCATGGTCTTTTCGATGGCGTAAGCGCTCATCTCGCATGAGAATGCGTTTCTTTGGGGCGGACCTAGTGTTGACGATTAGAAGTCTTGAATGACTTCGCTGGCAGTCTTCATCCTCGACGTCGTCGCGAAGGCGGATTCAATTTTCCTTCGCGGCGCGCACGTCGACGATCGCTATGTCACGAACATAGGGCTCGGTCGCGTCTAAAAGAAACCATCACTCATTACATATTGACTTAACTTATTAACTTTTTTGAACGTATGCGTTCTGGTCAGTGATCTTTGGGGCGGACCTAGTGTTGACGATTAGAAGTCTTGAATGACTTCGCTGGCAGTCTTCATCCTCGACGTCGTCGCGAAGGCGGATTCAATTTTCCTTCGCGGCGCGCACGTCGACGATCGCTATGTCACGAACATAGGGCTCGGTCGCGTCTAAAAGATCTGAATTGATGTAATACATGCATTTCTTCAGGACCTCTTTACTATACAGTGTTTTTATTTCAACTCGAACAACACGCTATGGTTCGTCATCAAGCGAAAAGAACTTGACCTTTGAGAAATGAGTTCCATGTGAAACAAGAGGACAGGTACATCGACGCCGTGTACAAAAACACGGTTTGAAAATTTCCCGTAGCTTCGACGGATGCCCCGGTGACAAAGTTGGCTACGATCGCCGCGACGACGCCCACCGTGTTGGTGAATCCCAGAATTGAGCCCGCGCGCGAGGGCGCGACGTCTTGCAGGTACGAGTGGTAGCCCGCCACCGCGACGGCTTGTAAACCCAACGTTCCGATGACGAGCGCCATCGCCACGCTCGGCACCTTAGTGGATTTCAAGGCGAATAAACACAACGCAGGGCCGATGGTCGCGATGTTCATCGCTAGCCGTCTCACCTTCCATCGCTTCCAATTGTATCGCGTAATTAATCGATCAGCAATCTGCCCTGAGCTGAAGGACATGAACGCTGTGAACAACCATGGCACGGCACCGGCAAGCCCAGAGTTCGCCACAGAAAGCCCGAGATCCTGGGCGAGATATATCGGCAACCAGCTCTGCAAAACCATGAACCCCCAATTGACGACGATGTGGCACCACAACAACGCGACCAACTGCGTGGCGACATCGGAAGGTAGATCGTCCGCCTCGCTCGCGTCGTTGCCGACGCTGAGTGCTAATTTCGCTGGCATCGCTCGTGGCGCGTATTTCTTCACGCTCTTCGGCATAATTGCATACGCGAAGATTGCCCAACCTGCGCCAAAAGCACCGAAGGCATAAAATATAAACTTCCATCCGAACGTCGAAATTAATCCCCCTGACACCGCAAGTCCAAACGCGCTGCCGAGGTTGAACAACGCAAAAATGGTACTCAGCGCACCACTTCGTCGCTCCACGGGCACGTGCGCGGCGACCGCCGCCGCCGAAGCCGGTAAAGCGCACCCGCTCGCGCAGCCAAACGCAAATCGAGAGGCGAACAGCGCCATCGCGCTGGAGCTCTGCGCCGTCGCCGTCACGGCCACGGACCACAGAAACAACCCCAGGAGCAGTACTTTTGCGCCACCATGGCGATCTGCGGCGGTTCCGGCGGCGAGTTGTGTGATGCCGTACCCCCAAAGGAAAGCGCTCTGCGCCACAGCGACGTCTTTGAGCGACAACGCGAGCTCACTTTTGATCAACAGCGCGGCGGCGGCGAAAATCGTGCGGTCCGCCGAGGCGAGAAGCATAGCGATACCGAGGCAAAAGATGATGACGTTCGACTGCGACGGCGTCGTCGCGAGCTGTGCGACCGGGGCGTCGTCGTCGGCGGCAAACGCCGGGACGGCGACGGGCGAGCGGCGGCTGCGCCGGGACGCCGTTCGTCGCTCGTTCCCGACCGGCGTTCGTTCGATACACGCAACGGCACTGACCAAAACGATTGACGCATGAGCGAGCGAGCGCGAGTCGACCCGGCGTCGGTGACGCGCGAGAGGCTGCGTGAGCACGCGTGGCGGCACCGACGCGAGCGCCGACATCGCGTTGTGGCGTCGCTTCGAGTACGTGACGTGGTGATTGTTATTATTTACAAGCGACTGAGGTGGTGAAAAGCAGGCGCGCGATGGAGTTAGATGAAACTATTTGACGCATTTGAAGGTGAGCGCTGAGGGGCGCCGTATTGCACGTTGGTCGCCGCGTACGTGGGTTGGTACGGCACTTGGTTTGGAACGGCGAGTTGTTGATTCATCCCGGGTGCAGACGTCGCGCCTGGCATCTGCATCGCTCCGCGCTGAGAAGCGCCGTATTGCACGTTGACCGCCGCGTACGTGGGTTGGTACGGCACTTGATTTGGAACGGCGGATTGTTGATACATGCCGGGCGCAGACATTGCGCCTGGCATCTGCATCGCCCCTGGTGACTGCATGGCGCCTTGCAAGGGCTGGCCGTACTGGCCGTTCGGTGACTGTTGTGATGGGTACTGCATCCCCGGCATGGACATGACGCCTGGCATGGGCTGGCCGTACTGGCCGTACGGTGACTGTTGTGGTGGGTACTGCATCCCTGGCATCGGGAGCGCCAGTTGTGGCGGGTACTGCATCCCTGGCATCGGGAGCGCCATTATCGGTTGCGCTCCCGGGAGCGCGCGAGATGGCGTCAACGCCAACGAATTCTGCGCAAAATTCGCCTGCCCCAAAGGTGCTGGAGAAGAAGCCAGATTGGGCGTCGACGGTGCTCGAGCATACAAATCTGCGAGTGCCTCTTTGTTTATTTCTCGAGCCGCAGGTGCGGGTCGACCAAATGGATTGTCGCCGAATGGATTATCTCCGCCACGCGAAGGTTCTCCTTGCTGTTGCTGCGCAAACTTCGGCGTCGCTGGTGCCGGCGTGGGAGCCGAGAGGAAGTCGAACGAACTTGTTGCCGCTGCCGGCTGCTGCATTTGTCGCGCTATCGCTTGTGGTGCAGGAGCCGATAAGAAATCAAACGAACTCGTCGCCGCTTCCGGCTGCGGTGATTGATTCGGCAGCATCAGTGCATTCGCCGCTTGACCTGAAAAGCGACCTGCCGCCGCTTGTGGCGGCGGCGTCACTGCCGTCGGCGTGTTAAAGAAGTCGGACGAGCTCTGCGGAGATTGTGGTGGCATCATCATCGATGACGGCGCCAACGCTTGGCGAGCCGCAGCCACTGGCGGCAAAGCCGCAGGAGCCGATGTAGGCATCGAGAAGAAATCCAACGCATTTGACGCCGCCGCCGGTTGTGGCGACTGTTGCGGCATCCCCTCCGACATTGTCTGGCGAGCTGACGCCGACCCTGGCGCGGGCAACGCGTTCGAGCCAAAAAAATCAACTTGTGAGGAGCGAGAAGGTGACGGTAACGCCGGCGCGTTAACGTTGAATTCCCCAAACGTATCAAGCAAAGAAGACGGAGACGGAGTGGCCGATGGTAGCAGGTTGGTCCTCGGAACAACCACGGAGGGAGGCGACGCTCGAGCCACGGAGGCCGAAGGCCCCAACATGCGACGCTCGCGATTAGGCACGCCATCTAGCGGCGCATTATTGCAGTATTCTTCCATGCTCGTCAAAAATGCTGGAGGCGGCGAGTCGAGCTCAAAATCCAATGGCCCGCTTTGCTCGAACGCTCCCACTTCTTCGCATACTCTATAAAAGCGCTGCAGCTCGTTGATTTGGAGCATATACTTCTTGAAGATCATCAATCCTCTCGTCGCTTGGGCCTTGGTGGATTCAAAGTACCTGTCGACCAAGTTGATGATGGACTCATTCATCACGTAGTAAACCTTGAAAGAATCACGCAGGATGAGACTGAGCGTAAACCTGATCACCGCGTTGGCTTTCGTTGCCGCGGTTCTCGGCTCGCATTCCATCATTCGGCGCACTAAAGTTTGCAGCAGAGGCATGATTTTGAGCAACTGATCCAAATCACAACTTCTCAGCGCGCTGGTTTGATTTCTTTCCTTGAAGAAAAGTTGCGGAACGTACGCGTGCAACGAACAAATCTCCTCGAGGTAAATGGCGTACGATCGCGTCCAACCCGCCAAATCTGGGGAATCCGGCGTCAACTCATCCTTCCAATAAGAAATATTAAAAAGCATTTGTTCCTTCGGCCCAGTCGGATTCCGGGACAACCCGTCGCAATACTTAAAAAACTCCATTCTAAACTCCACCCCGCTCTCCATCAACAATCGATGCAACAGCGCGTGCGTCTTCAACATCGTCCTCCAATGCGAACACTTCCGAATCGTCTTCGCCACGGCTTCGATGACGAATACCGCATCTTTTTCCCTTCCCCTATCCGCCACCAAAGCGAGCAAAAACTTCACGTGCTTTTCCTTGGGCGGCGCGTCATCCAGATTCGTCGCCTTCACGAACGCCTCCAACGCGTTCGCGAACTCCTTCGGCGCCCCCACGATTGCGAACGTCGCCTATTCCCATATTCCTCGTCAGTCGCGTCGCATTATTTCCTCTTTCGTCGCTCATTCCCCATTCCCCTCGCTTTCGCCTCGCTCGCTCGCTCGCGGCGCGGTCAACGCCTCACCTTGCTCTTCTCCGCGATCGACGTCTTGACGTTCCCATGCTTATCGACTCTGCTCCCCACGCCTCGCGCGGCGTTCACTTCCTCCGCGATCGCCTTGGCGAATCGCGATAGTTTTTTCTTCAGTCTCAGAGGCATCGCTCGCGTTCGCGACGACGCGCTCGGTCGACGTTCGGCGCGTTGACGTGTGATGCGATGCCGATGCGATGGTCTCAGCGAATGCGACGCTGTCAACGAATCGCTTGACGTCATCGCACGGCGCACTTCGCCTTCACTTCGCGATGTTTCACGCGTTTTATAAAACGTTCATGTCGGTGCGTGCGACGTCGTCGCGCGAGTAGAACATGGAAACAACCGAACGTAGAAACAAGGAGATGGATCGCGGTCGTCGCGCGCGCGCGCGCGAGCGCGAGCGACCGAGCTCGCGCTCGCGAGCGGTGTGCGCGCCGCGGTCGTTCGATGACGAATCGCCGAGCGTGAATGAGAGACGATATGCGAAGGCCACAGCGCGCGCGCGCGGACGCATCGCGACGCGGACGACGGAGGACGCGAGGGAAAAGACTGACCTAAGCGCGCGCGCGCGATCGCGCAGAACTCGGCGGCGTACGTCGGCGTCGTCGTCGCCGGCGCGCTCGTCGGGGAGAAGGTACGTCGAGCGAGAGATGAGAGATTTTTGTGTTTGCGGTGATTGTGCGCGAGGGCGATGGAAATGGAACGACGCGGGCGAATGAAAAAGGAGACTGATCGCGCGAGCTCGAGCGCGCGCGCGCAGGCGTTGAACTACGGGTTCGACCGGGCGTGGGAGAACAATAACAAAGGGAAACTTTGGGTGGACGTGCGAAAACGACTGGAGCTGGAGGAATGATTTGCTTTAGTGAGGTGTAATTTAATGAAGTGATACTGATACAGCGACGGTGGATTGGGAACGAGAGAGAGAGAGAGAGAGAGAGAGACGCTAGACGGCGGATGGAGCGGCGAGGACGCTCGAAACGCGCTCGAGCGCGGCGTTGAGCGTCGAGCGGGATTCATTCATCATTTCGATCGACATGCGGAACAGCACTGGTCCGATGAATAAGTTGATGACGATTATGGCCACGGCGAGGGTCTGGAATTCGAGTCCCCAGTAGGGGAATCGCGCGGCGACGGTTCGCGCCAAACCCAGAGCGACGCCGGCTTGGGTGATGTGCGCCATCCATTCCACGTTTCGTCGTTTTTCGCCCGTGATTTCGCTCACTTTGGGTGCTTTTAATAATCGCGCCGCGACGGATGTCGCGCAAAACAGCGCTACTAGGCGCACGGTGACCAGGCCCAGCGCGTTCACGAACACGTTCGACACGTTTTCTAACTTCAAGCTCGCGCCCGCCAAGGTGAAGAATAACAGATGCACCATCGGTGCGCTCGCGTGCACGGCTTTCTTGAGTTCGTCGCGTTCGATTTCACCCACGGCGTGTCGTCGATTCGCCGCGGTGATTCCCGCGGCGACGCAAACGAGTAGTGGTTCCAAGCCGAAGTGCTCGCTCGCGATGAAAATCGACGCCGTGCCGACAAAAATCAACCCCGCGCGGATATTTTTCCATCGCGCGAACACTGATTTCGGTCCGAGCACGAGCCCGAGAAAAATGCCGGCGACGTACCCAGCGCACGCGGCACCGAACACGCGCGCGAAAGGTTGCAAAAGTGTCGCCCCGAATCGCGCGCTTTCAAACTGCGTCGCCGGTTTCAACGACACGAGCAACGCGCGCGCCGCCGCGCCCATCGCCGTCTTCGTCCCCGCGCCGTCCGCACCACCGAGGCCGATTTCTTCAATCGTTCTTCCAACCGCGGCGTCGGCTGAGATCGTGCGAAAATCCAACCCGCTCAGCGCGATCAGCTCGACGTTCATCGCGAAGAGCGCGACGACGAGCACATCCTTCACCACCGTCGTCGTCACGACGTGCGTACAAAACGGTCCGCTCGCTTCGCACTCCGTGATCACCGCCATCGCGCTCGCCGGTGACCGCGCCAACGCGAGCGTGGACAACAGCGAACCCACGGCGAGTCCATGGGCGTCGCTCAATCCTCGCAAAAACTCCACCCGCGTCGCGAACGCCGCGGCGAACGCCGCGAACGTCCCTCCCCAGCAAAACCACGCTATCGATGCGATCGTCACCATCGTCTGACGTGCGTTCTTCCTTAACTCATTCCCGCTCACTTCCGCGCCCGCGGCGAGTCCTATCATCCCTAAGCACGCGTCATCTACGATCCAAAGCCGGCGAACCGACGCTCGCGTCAGCGCGTTCGCCCCGTGCGCGCCGACGGCGACGCCGAAAAGCAAATACCCCGTGATTCGCGGCGTTCGAATCGCGCGCGTCAACCCCTGTCGGAACGTTTCCGTCGCGCGACGTGAGTTCCAAAGTCAGTCTTTCGCGCTCGTTTGCTCGACCTCGACGTCGCTCGCATCGCATCGCTGCCATGCCAAGCCAAGCCGCGCAGTGCCATTCGAAGCCAATCCCTCGACGCTCATTCGACGTACCGCGGCGAAGACGTACGCCATAAAAGCGATCGCGGGCAATCGAACCCAGGCGTCGAACGGCCAATCGATCGCGCGCGCGTCGAGCGGCATTCGCGAAGTGCGCTCGCGCGTGTGAAGTCTCGCCCGAGCGCGCGCGCGAGCTCGAAGCGTCGCGAGGTCGTCGCGACACCCCCCCCCAGTGGACGACGCCCGAGGACGACTTAAAGAAAGGAAAGCGACACTTAAGTGTCGATCGACATGCCCCGTACGACGTCGACGACGAGCGGGGCGATCGCGGAGAAAACGATCGATGAGCTGAAACGCGCGTTGCGTCGCGGGGCGTACGACGACGCGCCGCCGCACGCGTTAGCCAAGCGCGTGGCGGAGGCTCTGATCCAGACCGTGGCGCTCGCGAACCGAGATGCGAGCGTGGAGGATATCGTCACGAGAGTGCGCGACGTCGGAGGAGCGCTGGCGATCGCGCGCCGGGAGCACGTGTTGGTCGGGAACGTGGCGAGACGCGTGCTGAAAGTGATTCGGGACGAAGCCGCGGAAGGGAAACGTCGAGTGGGCGACGGAAGGGCGAGCCGGGGGGAGGATGAAATAGGGAATGAGAAAGTGCATGAAGGACGACGGTCGACGGATGTGATGGAGGCGATGAAGAAGCTGAAGAAGGATGTCATCGAGACGGCGCACGAAGTCGTGGAGGAGATGGAGGCGGTCTCGGGGAACATCGCGGCGCAGAGCGGGGAGTTCGTGGTGAATGGATCGGTGGTGATGACTATGGCAGGCGCTGGGGGGGTGTCTGGGGGATTGCCCGAGGCGTTTTTGAGGGATGCGCATAAAAAGCGAAGCGACTTGAGGGTGGTCGTCGCGGAGTGCGCGCCGAGATTCGACGGTCACGCCATGGCGAAGAGTTTAGCCGAGCGCGGCGTGAGCGATGTGAGCGTGATTTGTGATAGTGCGGTGTATGCGGCGATGCCGAGCGTGAAGTTGGTTGTTTTAAGCGCGCGCGGCGTGCTCGCGGATGGCACGGCGTTGGTGGATTCGGGGGCGTACTCGATGGCGCTCGCGGCCAAGGCGCACGCGGTTCCCGTGATCGTGTTGGCTGGATCGTACGCGATATCCCCCAAATTGATCACGGAAGAAGGATTTGATTCGTTATTCGGACTGGGATCGCCCGCGAGCGCGTTGGAGTACGGCATCGATCCCAACGCCGTCGTCATCAACCCGTCGCTTGAATACGTCCCGCCCGAGTTGATCTCCGTCTTCGTCACCGATCACGGCGCACATCTCCCCGGATTCATCAAAGTATTGCTTGGGGAAATGTATTCCCCGCTAGACGCGTCGCTTTTATCCAAGTGAGTCCTTTGCTTTTCCCATGATTCAACGCGATCGCGACCGAGGGCGCCCACCGACCCCGTATCCTTTTCGCCCCGCCTCCACCGACCGCTCGCGCATCTCACCTCTCGAACGCTATTCATAACTTTTTCTTTCTCTTCTCTTCACTACATACATCGCGATCGATATATAGCGCAATCTATCTACTCCTTACTCCTTTCCCGCGTCCTCGGCTCGCTCCCATCCGCCGCCTTATCCGCTCGCGTTCGCCCTCGCCCTCTCTCAACGATCTCCTTCTCGCGCGCTCGTCGAGCTCGTTCACCGACACCATACCATACTTCTCAACATATTCCTTCCTCCGTCGCTCTTTCCCACGTTCGCTTCGCGCGTTTCGCTCACGCCAGAAACCCCAGCTTCCCGCCGTTCGCCTTGGCCGTGCGAATCAACGCCTGCTTGCCTTTACTGTCGATCCCGAACTCGTCGCAAAACTCCCCGATGACTTGCGAGTGAAGCGCGATGGCTTTTCCGCGGATTTGATTGAATCGCTTCACGCCTATGGCGTCCCGGGCGACGCGCACGATCGGGGCGAATACCCCGTTCTCGTTGACGTTGCCGCAGCGCGCGGGACGGGCGCGGCGGCTCGCCCCTCGCGCTTGCGCTTTGCGAGATGGCATAGCGACGATGGCGTTGGACGACGCGAGGGCGCGAGAAAACGACAGGGTTGACATCGTGCGTCGCCCGTCGAGTGCGCGTGAAAACGAACGGACGATGGGGAGACGCGAGCGCGAAGTGAGGTTTGAAGAGGCGTCGGACGAGAGGCGAACCGTCGGACGAGCGGCGGCGGTTCGAGCGAGCTCGAAGTGCGTCGGCGAAGACGACGAGTTGCGTGTGCTGCTAGTGCGCTAGTGGTGAAATAACAATTCGTGTGTTCGCGAAGCTAGGGATGCGAAAACGGTGGGTCGATAGCGTTTTTAATGGTCGGCGGCGTCGAGCGCGTGGAGGCGAAAGCACGCCGACGACTCGTAGTCGCAAATCTTAGTGTATAAGTGCGATGGGTCAGATAACGCCGCGCTCGTCGCAGTCGTCAAATTGGACGCGCGGAGGCTGTTGGTTGCGTCGTAGTAGCGCTCTCCGAGGGCGGAGACGCGTTCTTGCCGGACGCAGTAGATACTCGATTTCTCGCCCGAGACTTCGAGATCGGCGACGGCGAGCATGTCAATCTTCTCGTTCGGGTACGATCCCAGGAGCCAAGGCGCGGAGTGCGGGGTCATCGTCGCGAACGCCGAGACCGAGCCGCGACTTTCGGCGACGTCGCCATCGCGAAGAATTTCGCAGACGACGGATTGAATATCCTGACTCGCACGAGCGACGCCTTCGCGGAACGCTTCGGGCCATTGCGTCGGTTTGTTGTATCGCCATGACGTGAGCTGCGCGTACAGCTCAGGGCTGCTTGCGATTTCATGCATGCGCGCGACAAGGGCGTCGACGCTGGGAAAGTCCTTGACGCGTAGAACGCAATCTTTGTTTGGACACGGCAGAAAATCGTCGACAGATTTCGTGCCAAAATACACCGGGATGGATCCGCGGAGCAACGGTATCCAGAGCTTTTCGGTGACGTGCCCCGGGCAATCGGAATCCTCGGCGGCGTAGAAGAACAAATACGCGCTCAGCGATAGCTGCACGCGAATCGCCTCCGACGATGACGTGCTAAATCCCAAATTTGGAATGTACCATGGTGCTTGGACGTTATTCATGCACGTCCCAAAAGAGTGCACGGGGAACTTTTCAGAAATTCTTCGCAAAATGTGCGCTCCGACGCCGTTTCCGTGCTTGCACTGCGTAATGCTATCGCCGAACCCTAGCAACGGCATGCGCATGCTGAACGGCCGAATGAAAGCGTCGAATGATGAAATCATAAATTTTGCCGACGGCAACGGTGAACGCCACACGCTCTCCATATTCCGATTCGAAGTCGCCAAGTAATCAACCTCCGAAAGTAGCACTTGATCTCTTAAGTCTTCCCCAGCGTACACCGAGCCGGGCGAAGCGGTGGAGACGTACACGAAGACTTGTTCGCGTCGCGTCTTTTGCGGCAAACGCGTCAAAAACTCATCCACAGTCCCCAAGTGTGATTCGCTACGATCTGTGATCTTCGACGAGCGCGCTTTCCCGAGCAAAGCCTTACGGGCGCTTTCAACGTTCTCATTCGCTCCGAGCCTCGCTTTCGCCTCGCGCAACACCGTGTCTCCTCGAAACACCACGACGTCCGCCTGTAAACATTCCTTCGCGCTCCTCGAATTCGAGTGCGTCACCTCCTTCACGCACCGCCCTCGCAGATTCTCGTGCATCGCCGATCGCACGCCGCGCTTCGCATCTACTACCTCGCTCAAATCCTCCGTCCACGTCGACGTCCCGAGTGGACGCGACCAATGATGCAAATTGTACAAGCACACGCTAAACGCCTCGTTCCCGTATAATCGACTCGACTCGCTCGCCCCAACCTCGTGCGGCTTGTGCTTCCACGTTTCCAACAATTTCTGCCCAACCGCGTGAGCGTCATCCACTCGCACGCTCATCGTCACGAAATCCTCCACCGTACGCGCGCGATCGAGCGCGCGCGCGTTCCTCGCCAACTCCACCTCGAGCGGATCCTCCCGTTCTTCCCTTGAAATCGCCCCGAGCGCCCCGACGTCCTCGCTCGTCGCCTCGTCTTTATCTCTTATCAACCTATTCCCACCGTTCGCGAGCCAAGGAAACATCCCCAGTTGCTCCGCGCTCAGAGCCTCTCGCGCTCGCGGGGCGACGCCCACGCGCGCGCGCGCTCGAACGCTCGCCTTTCCTTCCGCCTCCGCGCTCGCCCTCACGAACGACGTCCCGGCGCTTAACATGACGACCGAGAGCAATACGATCGCACCGCACGCGACGACGGTCAAGGCGTAGGACAGCGATGACCGTCGCTTGATGGTTTCATCCAGAGATTCGGCGCACGCGACGTCGAGGCGCGACGCGCGACGCGCGCGAGGCGACGTCGACGACGACGCATCGCATCCGCTTCGCTCGAGCGCGACGTCGATCGTCAGTTCGACGTCTTCATCGCGTTCGAGTTGGCGAACGACGCCGAGCAAGGGCGCGCGCTCGGTGAGCGACATGATGTGCCGCGATCGAGCGCGACGCGGTGGGTGTTGGCGGCGACGACGACGACGAGCGAAGCTCGGTGTGATTGCAACACTATCAACGCGCGCTAGATTGAGGGAACAACGAACAACTGTAAACAAAAAAAACGCGTAGAGCGCACGTATGCGAGCGAGGGAGAGGACAGAGCGGTCGATGACGACGCCGACGCGCGAGCGCGAGCGCGAGCGCGAGCGCGAGCGCGAGCTCGAGCTCGAGCGCGACCTCTCACTCCCATCACCGTTCGACATCGAACGAGACGTTCAGCGCGACGCCCCGCGTCGTCGTCGCGCTCCGTCGCACTTGAGCGAACCGATCGCTCTGGGCGTAGATCGCGAACACGGCGAAGACGAGGGCGAGAGCGGCGACGACGAACGCTGGGCCGGCGACGGCGCGTCTCGCGCTCGAAACGGTCGCGGCGTTCCGGCGATCGGGGACGAGTGGAACGTCCTCCACGGAGATGGAATGGGACGTTGATCGGTAATCCATGCGGTCGATCGGAGGCGAGGCGGGCGATCGGCGCGGAGCGCCGAGCGGCGCGCGAGCGCGGGCGCGCACTGCGGGCGTCGCGTCGAGCGTTTGGCGTTCAGAGCGGGATTTACAAAAACAATGCGCGACAGCTCACGCCTGGGGGACGAATGAATCATCGTCGCCGCGAAGAATTTCTTGTACAGTCGAGATGGATGGGTCTTGTACGGTCGAGATGGATGGGTCCACCCACTTACATTCGCCTTTTGGGAACATGCCGACGGCGTTGAGTTTTAACGCCACGCGCACGACGTCGCTGTGCTGTAAATCGTCGACGACGATGATGTTCCCAATCGAACACTGCGATGCCGTCGCCTCGTCCGCGAACGCGCTCAAGTGCCCGTTAGCTTTCCACTCCGCGAGCTCGAGGAGGGAGTGCGGGTTGTTTTCAAGAAAATTCAACCCCTTGATGACGGTTTGCGCTTGCGTCGTCAGCGTCCACGACAGTTTAAGCAACGCGACGTTTGGCTCGTAATTCACGTCATTGAACGCACTCACGACCTCTCGATTGAAAGTCTCCATGCGGTGGTAGTCATCCGTATTGGCGTACGTGTTCGTGATCGTTTCCAGCGGCCAGAATCCGTGCCGTTTCCCGACGTCGGCGTCCTCGAACAAGACGACGATTCTATCGCCCGCGTCCACCATGTCGCCGACCGTGCGTTCAAACAGCGCGCGAGCGCCGCCGCCGCGATAGCGCGCGGTCAAATTTCCAAAAACCTCCTCTATCATCACCGCCAAACGCTCGACGTCGTCCTCCGTTGGGTCTCCAAGAAAATGACTAATCTCCACCAAGACGATTTCGCTCCTCCCATCCTCGCTCGTCGCGAACGTCTTCACCTCCTCCATCACCTCATCCACGCTCTGCCCGGTCAACGCGTGATGAACGCGCCAATTCTCCCCGTCCCACCCCGCTCTGATATCCAAAAACCGAACGCCACTCGCCAACTGCTCGCCCGTCGTCGCCGTCTGCGCCTTGGCCCACCGTCGCACGAGCGCATCCGCCGGAATCCTCAACGCCTCCGCCACGCGCACCGCGGTGGCGACCCAAGGCGGGACTTGCGTCTCGCTTCCTCGTTGTAACTCTCGTCCGAGATAATGCGTCGCGCTGTCGTGCGTCCCTGGGATCACCAACGCCCCGAGCGCGACGTCGCGCGCGTTCGACATCCACGCCCGCGCGTCGCCCGCGTCCTCGTTTCTCACGCGCGCCTTTCCCGCGCGCATTCCCACGAACGCGCACATCGCGATCACGACAGCGATGGCGAACGCGTTCGCATTCGCCAACGCGTGACGCCCGAAGGGTTTCATCCCCGATCGGTCGTCCGTGCCGATCGATGCCGCATTCGGTTGGTCGATCGAGCGCGACGTCATCGCTCGCCAACGACCCGGGTGTCGAAGCGATGACGGGTGATGACGCCGAGCGCGCGAACGCATCGCGCGCGGTGTTGATGATCGGCGCTGGGGAATACACCACCGGGTGCGCGCGAGGGCGATCGATCGCGAAGGCATTCGATGCGATTCGATTCGATGCGCTGCGATGCGATGCGATGCGATCGCGATGCGATGCGAATGTCGACGGTCTTTGGACGACGTACGCGGACTCGAATGACGACGACGAACGAACGACGCGAAAGAATGAATCGACATCAATCGCGTTCGTCGAAGATTTCGATCGATGACGTCAAAGAGCGCGGGATGAGGAACGAACGACGGTCTGGGACGAGGAGAGATTGACGGAGCGCGCGCGCTTTCGCGAGCGCGACGCGAGACAGATGCGTGTGGACCGACGCCGGGGCGGCGCCGGATAAGCCCGCGGGCGTGATAGCGCTCGTGATGAGCGATTTGCGAAGGCGGAAGAAGATTGGGAAGATGGCGCTGTGCGACGTGAGTGGGCGACGGTTCGCGGCGACGCGCGCGAGGATGGATGAGAATATCGGGAGAGCGTACGTCGATATGGATGCGAGCGTGACGACGTTTCCTGAGGATGATGTGGAGTACGATGGGGAGGCGTATAAAAAGGCGATCGCGACGATGACGCGAGGGGATGTGGCGACGATATTTACCCCGGATGATACGCATTTCGCGTTGACGTTGGCGTGCGTGGAGGCGGGCTTACACGTGCTCGTGGCGAAACCGGTGGTGAAGACGTTACGAGAGCACTTGGCCCTCGTGGAGGCGGCGAGAAAGAATAATGTGCTCGTGGTGGTGGAGTATCACAAGCGATTCGATCCAATGTACTCGGATTTTAGGGATCGCGCGAAGAGTCTGGGATCGTTTAGCTTGTTCAACGCCACCATGACGCAGCCCAAAGCGCAGTTGGATACGTTCAAAAGTTGGGCGGGCAGGAGCAGCGATATTTCGTACTACTTAAATTCGCACCACATGGATATTCATTCGTGGGCGATCGGGAGTCGCGGGCGGCCGATTCGGGTTTCGGCGTCGGCCGCGCGCGGGGCGGCGGAGAAGCGATTACAAATCGAGGATGGCCGACACATCGAGGACACGATTACGCTGATGGTGGTTTGGGAAAACGACGATGGTTCGCGCGGTACAGCACTTTATACCGCGAGTTGGATCGCACCAAAAGCGGACTGTCACACGCAACAGTATTTCCACTACATGGGTCAAGCTGGAGAGGTGCGAGTCGATCAAGCGCATCGCGGGTACACGATGGCAACCGATGAGAAAGGTTTCGCGACCATGAATCCGCTGTACATGAAGTACACCCCTGGACCGTCTGGACATTTCGCGGGGCAAAATGGATACGGTTATCGTAGCATTGAGTGCTTTCTAGACGCAGCGGAGGCGGTGAACCGCGGCGAGCTCACGATTGGGGATGTGTCCAAGCAAGGCGTGTTGGCGACGATCGATACGACGGAACGCGTCACCGCCATGCTGGAGGCGGGTCGAATGAGCCTCGATAACGGTGGACGCGCCGTAGAACTCGTCTATCCTGACGCAGCGTTTACTTCGGCCCCCGCGGGCTTGCGCTTCCAAGATTAGTTCGCATAGTTGTTGCGCACGCGCTCGTTCTTGCGTTGTACACTCCTTGCTCGTTTTGTTATATTTTTTATTTATTTTACAATAAGTCACAAAGCTAACAGCGCGTTGACGTACTCCAACGTATCATCGATTTCGGTCGAAGGAATATACCTTCGCGCTCTGTCGACAACACCTCGAGCGAGGGCTAACATCTCGTTCGAGGGTTTGCACATCATCGCGATGCAGCGCGCTAATTCTAAATTTACGCGAGCCAATGTCACGGCAACCTCCGTGCCAGACTCTTCACGTTCTACGGCCCCGCTCCCCGAGAGCGGATCATCGCCGGCCAAGTCCGTGGCGGTTTGCACGAGCTCGTGCACGAGTTCGGTGGCTTCCTCAATGTAAGCCGCTTCATTCGCAAAAAGTACGTCGTTGGACTGCAAGCCTTTTATCTTGTACGGCAAGGACGGTTGCGCCATGGCAGTCACCATCGGCGCCAGCACGATGTAGGATCTGATTCGACGAGCGCTGAACTGTTGCCACTCAAACTCTTGAATGACTTTGATCAACCCGCGGAAAAGCAGGAAAGCGCCTTGTTCTAAGTTTCCAGGAGTGACGATGAGCAACGAGCCACAACGCTTGGCAAAATCGAACATCGCTTCCTCTGCTTCGTTAGGCATCAACTCCGACCATCCCCCCACTGCACTCTCTCCGTTGCTCTCTTGCGCGTCTGTGATGGCGCTCCGTATCAGCCCATCGACCTGTTGCACAAGTCCATGCAAAAGCGCCGCCTCGGCGGTCATGGTAAAGAGCTCGAGACGAACTTTGACACCGCTGACGCTCGGAATGGTTATTTGGCAGTATGCCGTACATGCATTCACGAATGCCTTCGTCTTCTTCGTGTGCTCCGCAGCTTTCACACGTTCGAACACATTCAAGATGAGCGATATGGCATGGAGTACCAGTACCTCTTGCGTGAGCGCGAGGTTTGAAAACGCGCTTCGCGCAGTGACGAGAAAGTTCAGATGCGCCTCGTAGTCCAATCCAAAGCTCACGTTGTTGATGAACGTCACCACCAAACGCTCGGCAGTGTTGCGTTCGTCGTTCGTGCTCATTCCATGGATGCTATCGTGGACCGTCCGCGCGGCTTCAAGCGTGTGATGCAGGCACAAAGGATCGGTAATTTCACCACCCGCGAAGACGCACTCCAACAATGCCGTACTGAAGCGCGTTTTCGATTCGCCGTGCAATACTTCGGCGAGGTAGATGTACCATTTGAGAGATATGAGATAACTCACGTCATTGTAATGTTTGGTGATCACCGCCAGCATGCTCTCGATGTGCTGCATCGCATCTGATGTCAAGTCGACGTGCTTGGTCGCTGTGTCGCTCTCTTTTTGCTTCAACATCCACGAGTTCACGTGCCTCGCAACGTCTTTCATCAGCGTGTCTAGCTCATTCTGACCGAGATACTTGATAATGTAACGCAAGAACTGATCGGCCGCGCGACAGTACGGTTCGATGTGCGTCCACTTTTGCACAACGCGCCAGACTTCTCGCAAAATGTCGAGCCTATCGGATTCGTTCGGCGGCTTGATGTCAAACTTTTCGCCCAGCACTCGGTAGCAATCCGCCATCTCGCTCCTTGTTTCGAAAGAATCGTCGTCCGATGCCTTCGCCCCGACAAGCGACGTGAGCTTCACAGCGTTGGCGTGCACCACAGAGGCTGATAGCGAGCGGAACACGGCGCGTAAAAAGGGCAACGGCGGCGTTTCGCCGCCCATGTACAGCACCTTTTGTAAAATCGTCGGGCTCGACGTGCTCGCGCAGCACTGAATCAACCACTCCATGGCGGGATCCATTAAGCTTGAATACTCCTCGCGTCGCAAGCCGAGACGAAATACGTACGCCATCGAAGGATTGTTGTCCATGTCCTTCGATTCGTCCAACACGCCCACGTACGTCGGCATAAACTCTTCCAAAATGCGCAACGTGTACTTGCAATCGGGCGTTTCGCACCCGTACGCCATCGCGCACTTTGCTATGTACATCCGCATGTACGCTGCTGCCATTGGATCAGCGATCCCTCGCGTCATCTTCATCAGACGCTCGAGCTGCGCCGTCGGCGGCTCGTCTTGCAAAAAGCGATAGCACTTGAACAGTGCGAGCTCCATGTACATGCGCGGCACAATCTCGCGAATGGTGGCGATCTTGAAGAACCAATTTTTACACGTGTTCCGCGCCGACATGCGAACGTCGGTCGAAGCTTTGAAATTCACCGGCAGCGCCTTGGCGGCGCTGTTCTTAGGGTCCTCCTCCGCCTTGCGCAAAATTCGGTCGTACACCAATCTCCCTACGGTTTCAATGACCTCGGTCACGAGCACGAACAACACGGGATAAAACTTCCCCGAGTTTGTTTCCCCTAATAGCTTCGCCACTTTTACGCACAACTTCAACGAGTTGACTCGATCTTCGTTCAACCACGCGTTTGCAATGTCTTCGTTCAACCGATGCAAGCGCGTGACGTACTCTTGCTGTGAAATCCTATGCGTCTCCGCATTTTGCCCAGCCGTGGTGTTCTCGAGCTCCGCTAACCGCGCCTCCACCCCCGCCGTGCCTTTCCCTTTCGTACTGATGATCTCAAACGCCATCGAGACCTGAATCGTCCCGCGTCCGCTGTGCCTCGCGTGCACATCCGCCTTCTTCGCGACCCATCGCTCGAGTACGTCCTCCTCCCTGACATTCCCCGAAGCGCGACTCCCGGCGCTCTTTCGCGTTCCATCACTCGCGACGCCCAAATCGAACGTATCACAATCGCTCGACTCCGACTCCGACTCCGACTCCGACGCCGACGTTCTTCGCTTCGCGCCCTCATCCGCCGCGCGCGGCGCCGCGAACCATTCATTCCTCCATTCCTCACCTCCCCCATCGCGAGTTCGCCCTCGATCTCGCCTTTCGCCTTCGCCACGACGTTCATCATTCTTCCTCTCTCCCTCGTCGTCGTCTCCGTCGTCTCCATCGCCCTTACGTTTCGCGATGAACGACGAAACGATGGGAATCCCGCGCCCGTTCGCCCGCGCCGCGCGCGCCGCGCTCGCGCGCTCGCGCGTCAACGACCCGTCCGCGCGCGCGAGCGATTCGTCGAACGACGACGAACGACGAAACTCTTCGGCGAACGCGAAGCGTTGCGCGACGTCCGCGCGCGCGATGCGTAAGTCCATTCGATCGATTCAATGAATGACGAGTCGATCGATCGATCGACGCGCGTGCGGTCGTCGATGATCCAATTTCCACGACTTCGAAGTCGAAAACCGACGATTTTTCGAAATGTCGACTGACGAGGAACGACGAGTCGCGACTCGACGATGAATGACGACGAATGACGACGACTGACGACTCACCACACGCGTCGCGTGGTCGCGAGAACACACCGGCCGGTCGCGAGGGACGACGTGGTGACGAGTCACAACTCGTCGATGCGTGACGCTGACGTCAGCGTCACCCGTCGATCGATTCGACGTCGCGCGATCGATCGACGGGCGTTGACGTCACGCGACGTCACGCGCGCGAGGACATCGGACTCGAGAAAGAGAACGAGAAACGATCGATCGACTTTTTTGTGCGGAGCGTCGAACAGGAATCGCATCGACATCGGTGACGTGGTGAGGAAGCGCGCGCTCGAGAGCGAGGGATGTCGGCGTCGCGAGCGGCGCGCGCGCGCGTCACGGCATCAGCGCTCGGAAATCGCGCGCATTCGACTAGGAAAACGCACAGTGCGGTGAGGATGATGCGAGACGTCGAAGCGCGCGCGACGACGAGCGACAGCGGGGAGGATGATGGGGAGAATGGGAAGAAGGATTGGTTCGCGCGCGTCGCGTGGCTCCCGAAGATGAATCCGAGCAAGGAGCCGGAGACCGAGCCGAGGATGTCGATCGAGCGCGGTGAGTTTGCGATTCCGATGTTTCCTTTGGGTTCGCACGTGTATTTGCCCGAGAGCGAGCACGTGCTGAATATCTTCGAGCCGCGGTACCGGGCGATGTATTCGGATATCTTGTTCAACGGATCGAGACGGTTTTGCGTTCCGCTGTGCGCGCCGAATATGCAGGGCGTGTTCGCGCAAGTCGCTCCGGTGTTTTACTTGGATGATTTGAAGGAAGTGAGCGAGCAAACGAACGATCAAGTGAAGTACGTGTGTTCGCACAGCGTGATTGAGCGGGTGAAGATTAAGCGCGTGTTGAACGACAGAAATTGGGGCGACCGGTCGTCGTACTTGAAGTGCGTTGCGGAAAAGCTCGTAGACACGGATTTGGACGAAGACTTGAGCGGTAAAGAATTGATGATCGAAGAAAGATTCGCGAAGATCATCGATCTTCAAGTGAAGCTCGAAGAGCCGGTGCGATTTACGACTAACTTGACGTCAACGATTTCCGCCGCTCGCGGGGATAACGGCTTCTGGCGACTCGTCGGTCTTTGGCAAAGTTTGTTGCAAAGCCGAGTGAGCGCCAAGGAAAATGAATTGTCTCAAAATATTCAAGAGTTGCTGCGAAAATACCTCGAAAAGTCTGGCACCGATTTGAGCGACGGGCGTAAGATTCAGCTTGAATTCGCCACGCTTCCGGAGAATATCAAGAATGAATTCAATCGTCTTCAAGTGGACTATCGTGAAGAGTGCGTGGAGCTGCTCAACGAAGCAATTTATCCCTTCCAGTACTTGGTGCAGTTCGACTCGCACGCCGCACGCTTAGATTACTTTGGAAAGGAAATGGTCGCCGTCGAGGAGAAGCGTCTCGCCGCCAAGAATGTCTTGAAGAACATGTTCGCCGGCGGATCGCCGCCTTGAGACGATTCGGAAGCGAGCTCTGTGTTTCTCTTTCTTAGATGTACAATACGCTAAAATCAATTCTTCGTCGGTAATATTAACGCTACCGGATACTGCGATTCAGTAAAGAAAGAAAAAATGCAAAACGCGAAGCGCTAATAGTTCCAATCCTTCATTCCGGGAATAGAGTATGAAATTCTCGTCACCCCCTTCTTCACTCGCACTCCGGTGACCTTGAACGCGCCGATTTCCCCGACTTTGGCGACGTGCGTCCCCGCACAAGGACAACCCGGCGTATTCTCCACGATCGTCACCACCCGCGGCGTCATATCCGGCGTGATGAAGCTCGGAAGCTCGCCTCCGCACGCCGCCTTCGCGTCTTCGTACGACATCTCACGCGCCGCGCTCGACCCATTCTCCGCGATCAATTTCGCCATCTCCTCATCCAACCTCGCCATCAACGCCTTGACATCCGCGCACGCGTGCGCGCTCGGACACACTCCGTCGTACTCCACGTACGCGTTTTCCACCCCGTGACTCCCTTTCGTCGGCGCCATCGCGCTCGGCCCGAGTCCGATGCGAATCATCCCCACATCCAACGCGTGTCCCGCGCTGTGCACTCTGGCGTGTAACATCCTCAAATCGCGATCGATCGTCACCACGACGTCGTCGCCGACGTCGAACGCGCTCGCCCCGCTCTCGTACGCCCCGGCGTGTCGCACGCGCGTCCCGCTCGGGCTTTTCTCCGCTTCCGCCCTCGCGAACGCGAACGTCTTCGCGTTGTCGCGAGATGTGATTCTCCCACGATCGCTCGGCTGCCCGCCGCCCGCGTAGTGCGCGATCGTCGATGCGAGCTCGACGTAATCCACGCCCACCGCGACGACGCGCGTCGTCAGCGCGAACGCGTACGTGTCCTCGCGAAACTTCAGCGACGTCGACGTCGAGGACGACATCGGCGAATGATTCGCATCGTTCATCGTCGTTTTATGCCGTTCAATTCGTCGACGACCGCGGTAGAGCACGCGAACTCGCGAGCTCGATCGCGATGGGAGAGGCATGGAATGACGCGTCGCATTCGCACGCCATCGCGATCGAGCTCGCCAGTGGAAACGTCACAAAGTGATCGCGATCGCGAGTGTCATGACGACGTCAAGCGACATGAAGTTGATCGCGCTCGTGCAAGCGCGCGAGTTCGAGAAAACCGGGCGAGGACACGGCGTGCTCGCGCGCGCGCGCCGAGGCGACGTGTTGTTAGAGGTCGCGCTCGCCGACGGGTTCTCCGCGCGCGTGGCGAATGAGGACGACGACGTGCGCGCGGTGTCGAAAGCGTGCGCGAGAGATGATGATTTAGTGGCGCTGTTGCTGTGCGTCGAACTCGAGCGCGGAGTTGAGGCGAAAAGGGCGGCGCACGTGGCGACGCTGCCGCGGGCGTTCGATACGGCGTTTTATTGGACGAGCGAGGAGTTACGCGAGCTGAGTGGGACCGCGTGTTTGCGCGATACCTTAGCGTTGATCGACGAGACGAAAAATGATTATGAGAATATACGCTCGAAGTTGGAGGCGATGGGGATGGGGACGTGGTTGAGCGAACGCGGGGCGACGTACGAGAGGTACGCGTGGGCGAGGAGTAATTTGTGGAGTCGACAGTGCGATTTGTTGATGCCGGACGGCACGCGCACGAGGGCGATGGTGCCGACGTTTGATATTTTTAATCACAGCCCAGATGCGCCGCTGGGGAAGACGCATAAGTTGAACGCAGAGCGTGGTTTGGTGACGGTGTACGCGTCGAAGGATTACGAGCCGGGGGAGCAGGCTTTCATTTCTTACGGCTCGGGCGAGGCCGCGAACTCTAAGCTGTTGACGTGGTATGGTTTTTGCGTCGACGATAATCCTTATGAAGAGCTCGATTTGACGCTCACGGTGCGCGTGAGTAAGCTTCGGAAGACGGTGTTGGAGGCTGCGTTGATGGCGAGCGCCGTGGCGTACTTGTCCGACATCGACGAGCGGTCGCGCGAGTCGGGTGAGTACGCGGAGCCGTACTTGCCGATGCTCTACCAATCTCTGCACACGCCGAGCGCGAACGAGCTTGAAACCGAGGGTTCGAGCGCGGAGTTCATCGTGAAGCACACCGTGCCGGAGCGCGAACCCTTGCCACCGACGTTGCGCATCATGGCTCGCGTGCAGCAACTCTCCGACGCTGAACTGGCTGATCCAGTGATTCGGCAGTCACTGATGGAAAGCGCGAACGACAAGACCGGAGAAACTTTTGTTTCCATCGCGAATGAACTAGCCGCGTTGGCGTCACTTAAGCTCATCTTCAAAGACGTGTGCGACGGGTTCGTCGTCGGAAACGCACAGAACGACGCCGCGGAGCTAGCAAAACCCTTCGGCGAGGTGCCCTATCGTCGGCGGTTGGCGCTGCTCGTGCGCTCGGGCGAGAGACGCATCGCGACTAAGGCGTTCGCGCTCGCCTCCATGGAATTGGATAAGGTTGTTCGCGATGTTACACATGCAGCGATCACGAGAACGCAAGGTTTGTGCGAAAACAAAAAGTGTGTGACGTGCGCCTCCTCCGGTAGTCGTTGGTTGCATGAGTTGCGAAAACAAAAGCCAGACATCGAGGCCATGATGGCGAACGTATCAAAGTGTGCGCGTGCGATCGAAGAGGCTTTACCTCTCGCCGCGCACATGCAAACGATTAATTTGGCGTACGTCTGGCTCATGGGTCGTCTCGACGACCATGCGGTGGTATCGCATGCCGCGCTCAACCTTCCAACGTGGCCGTTAGACACAGATCAATGCGACGCTTCCGCGTACAAGGACTTAGACGAGATGGCGAATCTGGAGATAGACGGAAGCCTGGGCGAGACGCTTCCGCATGATGGCAAAGAGGGTGAGATGTTGCTTCCGGGCGCGTATACGGCCAAGTTGAAAACCTGGGGCGCTTGGATTCTCGCGCAGTGGGCAGTGTGCGGAATTTTCGACATCACGGATTTGAACGCCATCGGCTCCGAGGCGGCGAGTTTAAAACGACGTCACTCGTGCAGCGTTCCGACTCGCGCGGCGCTCGATGCGTTGGGCCAGCTTGGTCCTCTGGTCGAAATCGGCGCCGGCGGTGGATTGTGGGCGCGTCGACTCCGCGAAAGCGGCTACGACATCATCGCGTACGACACTCCCAAGTTTGACGAAGATTACCACGACGGCGGCGCGGCGCGCATAGCGTCGATGAAGTTGACTGAAGTGTCTTGGTTCGATGATATGCGAGTCGGGGGACCAGAAAGCGCCAAGGAGCACAGCGACCGTGCGCTCGTCCTGATGTGGCCAGACATCACCGGCGACGGTTTGTACGGGCTCACAGCCGTTGAAAATTACGATGGCCAAACCCTCGTAACCGTCGGCGAGTGGCGTGGTCACACGTTCGGGGATTACGCGCCCGGCGCCACGGCTTCGGGGATGAGTTTCTCCGCCGAATGTCAAGAATTGGTATCGTCGAGGTTCGCGCTCGAGCGCGTCGTCCCCGTCGGAAACTGGCCCATGTTCGATTCCGTCGCCATGATCTGGCGACGCAAAAGTGACGCAGACAGTGGCAATCTCAATCCATCATAGTCCAGTTGAAGAGTATCCTCTAGAAAACGCCGACGTTTTGAAATACGAATCGCTTAATACTCACGAGAGCCCGTCCCGAACGCTTTTCGCGCGCTTTTCCAACTGACGCCACACTCGCCGACGCGCGCGCGCGCGCGAGCCCGGTCGCTTCACATCACGCGGTGAATTCGTCATGTGCGCGACTATCTATGCGGCCTCAGCGCTCGCGTCGCGACCCCCGCGTGAACGCCGAGCGTTGCCGCGAGCGTCGCCGCGAGCGCCGCCGCCCCGCCCCGTTCGCGCGCCACGGCGCTGCCTCGGCGACGACGATAAAATGTTCATTCCAGCCGGCGCTTTCAGCGGGACGACACCCGAGCGACGCGCGTCGCAGTTATTAAGCGCGATGCTCACCTACGTCGCGACGTGGATAGTCATCGCGCAGCTCGAGAACGTCGCCCCCAAGCGCTCGCTCGCCGGAACCGACGACGTCGCGCTCGCGAGCGATGAAACCGCCGAATGCACGCGCGTGGTCGACCAGCACGAGTTCTTATTGAACCACCTCGAACTCAATCCCGTGCGCGACGGCGACGCGTGGCTCACCGCGCTCAGCCGCGAATCCCCAGCGCTCGCCGCTCGCATCGGCGACGTTCGCCTCGCCTACGCCTCGCTCGATTTCGAATGGCACAACGTCCACGCGCTCGTCGTCGACGGATTCGCCGCGGGGAACGAGCGCGTCATGCGCGAATGGCTCGAACGCGCGGTCGGTGACGACGCGTGAGCGACTTACGAGCGTTTCGCTCGCTCGTTTGTACCATACATCACCCGTTCCGTAGTTCATGCGGCATGGACTCGACCAGCGCATGAGTTGACTGGGCACGATTGTTTCCTTGTACTCGTGTTTCCGTCTATCTGGCATGAACACCACCGCGCGTTCCAAAGTTGCGCCTTGTGCTTCGTTCACTGTAGCTGCAAAGAAGAAATCGACTGGGTGCGACTTGGTTTGGTAGTGCGTCAGTCGCATCGCTTGCGCCAACCGCGACGTCGCTATTTGTGTTTGCCACTCCAAATATTGTGTTTTGAACACGGGGATGACGATTGCGTTAGGAACGAGCGTCACGTTCGCAAGGCAATTTTGCACCGTTCGCGCATCTGCTTCGATTCGAACGTTCACAGCCTTTGGAACATACGGTAAGTCGATGAGCGTCTCACGTCGTCACGACGTCGATCAATCCACACCTCAACCATGAACCAAACCCACACCGCACTTGGGCTAAATGATTCGGCAAACGATT
>Ga0222712_10001449_pt1 | contig 29263 bp, 29 predicted proteins | sample C33_657DmetaG_FD_165043 | JGI IMG/M metagenome (GOLD analysis project Ga0222712, IMG submission 165043) | Estuarine water microbial communities from San Francisco Bay, California, United States - C33_657D | ecosystem: Environmental > Aquatic > Marine > Unclassified | place: USA: California... | reverse complement strand
GGCAACTTCCTTAATTTCCTCACTCGCCGCTTCATACAACTTATCAAATATATCCAATCCCATAAATTGAGCAAGTAAATCCTTTCTATCAGATTGTGATTTATCAATGAATAGGGCGTTGTTTCCTTGTAAAGATAGTGCAGTCATTACGAAATCCTCATACCTTCCTACATATCCTTCAATGACTTGGTTGGTATCCCTTCTCTCAGTCCCATTAAGTGATTCGGTTATCCCATCCACATTTCTCCAAAACTGAACATCTACTTTAACGTTCTTTCCTTTATTAATGATTCTCGCTTCTCTCCTTATAGAGTATTCTACTCCTTCAACCTGAAAATCTAATTGACAATGGAAGTCCGCTTTCCGATTATTCATTATATTTGCCGCTTTGAATGCTCTACTACATTTGTCAAACAAGCAAAATGAGATTGCATCAAATAGAGATGATTTTCCGGCTGCATTTGGTGCGAATAATCCCATCAATCCATTTACCTTGTCAAAATTGATTACGTTATCTTCACCATAAGAGAACATATTGGAGAACTCAAATCTTACCGGCTTCCATTGTATGTTTCTTGCGATATCATCCAATACAATCCTACTATTAATTTCTTTGTTTAAGGATTGTATTCCTGCTATATCTTCGGCAGTTGCAAACGGCATCATTCTTCCGATATAATCCGTAATTAGGGAGTTTTGATAATTTACATCGGTAATATCTTCTAATTCTAATTGGTTATCTCTATCACCTGTCTTTTTCTTTTGTAAACTATCGGTTTTAATTACAGTGAAATCTTCTACACCGTATTTCATTTTGATTTCGGTGATTGCCCTTTTAGTATCTGCCGCATCAGTTTCAGAAAATCTTACCCTAAGCCTTGGATAAGTAGGTAAATCAGTAACGTCAGGAACAACTCCTGCGATAATATCCATGGTATAATAACCATAATCGTTTTTAATATCAACTTCTTCATATGTTAATGTTTCTAAATCCCAAACTAAAAACCCATGTTTATCAAGAGTTTCTCCAAAATTTTGTTGCACCAACGAACCTGCATAAACACACTTACATCCTTTAGGGGAGATTAGTTCTTGTCTTTTGTGGATATCACCTAATAGGGCTAAATCGTAACCATCAAACATATCGGTTGTGAAGTGTCTTGATGATACTACATAACCAATATCGGTTTGTGAGTGGTCCACAGGTCCGTGAAATAGTGCAATCTTTTTGTTTCCAAATAGAGTATCGGCTTTTGGCCAATTATCTTTGTTATCAAATATACTGAATACTGCAAAATCAACGTCTCCGATTGCGTAAACTTGAGTATCTCTTAAATAATGTAGGTTTGGTAATTTTAATGCTTCTACAATTGGGGTAAGTACATCCAATCGGTCCGAATTATTCATATTACAGTCATGATTACCAGCAATAAGAATAGTTTCACAATGGTTTGTACACTCGGTTAATAACCAACTTATTTCTTTTAATAATTCAGGTGACATTTCTAATTTAGCATGTGCAATATCACCTGCCAAATAAATAATAGAATCTTCCGTACCTCTATTACGAATTTCCTCAAACATTTTTTCAAATACATCTCTAAATTCTTTGTGCCTTTTTACATTACGAATATGAATATCCGCTATGTGGTAAATTCTTTTTAATCTACTCATATATTATTCAACTTTGCTAACACCAAATCATCCCAGCTGGTTTCTTTGGCGGATTTTAATAATTCATTTACTTTTTGGAATCCCATCTCACCCGCATCTTTATCGGTTGGTATAATATTCCTAACTTTGATTCCATTCTTTTGAAACCATTCAGTATGTTTAGTGGAATCTTCTACGGCATCAGAATCTAACATAATTGTTACATCCTTAACACCCTTTTCCATAATTTTATTTTTGAGTTTGCTGAGTAAGAACTTGCCCAACAACGGAATTACATTTCTTTTGACTGAGAAGGAATCAAACACCCCTTCAACTAATGTTATTGGTTCGTTCCAATTAATCATATTGTCAAATACAATTACATCTCTACTAATTGGTGGGTTCTTATACTTCATTTTCTCATCTTCATAAAAAGAGCGAGCTACAAAATAATTAAGGTCACCGGTATCATCATAAGAAGGTATGATAACCCTTCCACCATAAAGTCCATCTTCACAATATCCGATATTATGTTTTACTATATCAGCATGTGTAATACCTCTTTTATTTAAGTAATGTATTGCCTGATTATAGGATGGATTAATACCTTTTGGTTTGAAATATAATTGTTTGAATTCTTTTGGTAATTGTAATTTTGCTACATATTCTTCTTTTGAATCATATTCTGGTTCATCACCATATACATCTTTTACAACACCAATATCCCTAATATCTACGTTAAGTTTACGAAGAAGGGATGTTATACTCCTACCTTTAGAATCACATACCCAACAATGCCATCTTTGAGTATCTAAATTGATTTGTAATTTCTTTTTATGGTGATTACAAAAAGGACAATGGTGTGCCTGCTCATTTCCCTTTAAGGATGAACCAACTCCCAATGCAGAGTCTAATATATTGATTATTTTTAATTTGTTCTTACCCGATAACATAATTTTGGTTATATCCACAAAAACTATGTAAATATACAACATTTTTCGGATATATCCAAATTTAATTAACCTCCGTGAGAATTTTTGATATCAATAAGAAAATCGGCTAAAAATTGAAGTTTATTAGCTACTTCTTCTCTAGGTTTATTTTGAAGGACCATATTTTTAAGGTCTAATAGTGATGCAGCCGCTACCGAATGTGCATCATCTTTTGAATTTAAATAAGAATCGGAGATTCCGTATTTGTTACAAATGTCTGAAATTGTCATAACTATTGATTTATTATATCCCTACGGAAGAACTTTCCCATAAGGTTTTCGTTTATTGCTTGTTCGTTGGCAAGTACATCGTAATGAAACTGCCATTTAATTTCGTAATATGATAATGATTTCTTGGAGAAACAAAATTGAATAATCTCTCTTTCAAAATCACCAGCGTTTCCAGCTTTAACTTCCGATTTAATCCATTCGTTTGATGAATAGTATTTTTCCCAATCAGATGCTTTCTTTACAACCCTTCTACGAGTCTTTCCTTTTAACGGCTTTAATCTTCTGGTTTGAGACAGAGATTTTTTACCTATATAGAATCTACCGGTTGGGGTATGTATCATTTTATAGACAAACCCAACCGCACCTTCAGGTGTGGTTTCTTCTGTAACAATATTTCCATTAAATTTCCAAGACATTTTGAATTATTGCTTTTTCACCTTTTTAGAATACTCACTGTCACCGGGACCGTATCCAGGTATCTTTACCCCAGGTGATGGTTTTGGGTCACTACCTAGTTCACCTTTTCTACCAGATTTTAATTTAGCATCGGTTAATACCGCAGGGTCAGGATTTCCAAATGTAGGGGTAGGGTTACCTCCAGGAATAGTTCCAGTTGAATATGGAGTTTGGTCTTTTGAACTACGAGATTTCGCTTTTGTCCAATCATTTTGTAATCCACCACCGTTGAAGCTGTTATATAAGTCTACTAATTTTGACATTTTTGTGTTATTTACATATAAATATAAAAGAAAACCGATTTAAGTATCAAATCTTACTATAAAGTTTAATGGATAGTCTGGTAACGATTTTATTGGTTTAGGTAACTTCGCTACTGCTATCATATTTAATTCATCATCATATAACGCAATTGTTGTAATGTATGGTGCTAAATATGAACCAGTTGGGTCTACCGAACCACTATATATATAGTCATCAAAACTTCCAAATACATTTGGGTTTAACGAAGATGTAAAAGGATATTTTTTACCTCTAACCCATTTAACACCAGGTTCATAAAAAGAAGATGTAACTAAATCATTGGTTAAAGTATTTCCAGGTCTATTAATTATTGTTTGAATTTTTTTACCACCATCTTCATAAACTGCAGAAGGATTTTGTGAATAATTAAATTCATTTTCTAATACTGATAAAAATATTTCATTTTCAAATATCGTCTTTGTAGAACGAAAATCTAATCTAAAAGATGATGTAAACGATGAACCAGTTACAATACCATCGGTCATTACCACCAATCCTCTATCATAAAATATATTACCTTTTATATTACTAGCAGAATCAATTAAATTAGAGTGACCATCATCAGTATATACTTTAGTTGAACCAAGTAAATCATCCGTTAATACTACCGAACCAACTTTAATACCTTCTCCATAATATTCTTGAGGAACACAAATAACCGCAATTTCATTTCCAATTACTCTTTCATCTTTAGAAGCGTATGAATGTCTTAATCCAACTTCATATAATATAGAAGCAGTATCTGCGTTTCTATAAAATTGTGATTTTATTGAATAATACAAACTTCTTTTTGATATCTCTCCGTTTGTTTTAGGGTCAGTTTCAATATCATATTCACCACCACTACCAGTTGATGCAAAATAAACCGGAACATCATTCTCGTCTAAACTCCATTCTTTGTAAACCTTCATTGGTCTTACAATAATGTCCGATTTAGGAATTTCTTTTATCATTTATACTAGATTTATTATAAATATTCTTATAATAAAAAACCCCCTTTCGGGGGTTTTCATATATCATTTATTATGTTAGAATGATAATTTAACTTTAATCAATACTTCTTTATCAAATGATTTTACAATTGGTTGAGAAGTTTTAGCTACTGCAATCATCTCATTTGAATCATTGTACAAACCGATAGTTGTAATATAAGTTTGTGGGTCAGTTTCAAAAGTGCTTTCAGTAAAAAATCCGTTTGTATCTACATATGTAGGATTATTAGAGTAGTTAAATTCTCTATTTGTTGCTCTTACAAAGAAATGTTGTGTTGATACGTTTTCAGTTCTTCTAGCATCAAAATCTGCTCCTTTTTTCATTGAGTAATACAATCTTTGATGATTACGTTGTTCAGAAGCTGTTACGTGAGAACCACTCATTCCACCAACTAATACACCATTTTCAGTATGGATATCTCCTAATTTAGTTTGAAGTGCAGTTGGGTTAAATACCATAATACCTCTATCAGGATAGAATAAACCAAATCCTTTACCATTTGCATCGTATTGATTTGTAATAGTTGCTTCTAATTGAGTACCAACGTTAAGAACTCCTTCTACAATATTGAAAACTCTTCCAGCTTTTCCGAAGTTATCACCAAACTTCTTACCACTATCATCAATAAACGTAAAGTTACCAAGAGAACCAGAAAGGTTTAATTCCCAGTTTCCAGCATCCATAGATTCTCTAAATCTACTTCTAGCTACGTTTACTACATATATGCTATTTGAATCATCTTCAGTTCCTGATGAATTAGGGAATGAAAATTTAGCATCAGTTGGGTCTAATAAAATTGATTTGTATTGTGCGTAAGTTGCTTTAGTTGCCAATGTTGAAGTATTATCAACATCTAATGTAGCAGAACCACTCGCATCTACGTGTCCATACGCTATCGCAAATTCAACTTCTGCTGAAGAACTAATTTGTGGATTGTATGAATATACGTTGTAGTAATATTTGCCGCTTGTAGCAGCTGCTTGTGTAGATGATGTATAGAAATTATTTATTTGTCCTTCATCACTTGTCCATAAACCAGTTGTTACTACTTCAACTTTTGCGTTTACTTTATCAAATTCTCCAAATCTTTTGTAAATACCAGTTGTAACACCAGCACCTACAGCAATTTGTTGGCCAGCAGGTAACGCGGTGTTTAACAACGCTACAATCTGGTCAGTATCAATAATTCCCGTATTAGCAAGTGTGGCTAACTGGGCGGTTACATTAGGGTCATTTATTTGTGCCATGTTTATTTATCTTTTATGCTTTGTAAGTTATAGTCACAGGTATAGTTTGTGAGCCTCCAGTTTCGTTACCATACACAGTTAATGTTGTTGAAATATCAATTGTCAAGTTTGGATTAGGAGTAAATGTAAACTTCTTACCACTTACAACTTGAGCAGTTGTTGTTATTTCTTCACCCAAGAATACTGGTACAGTTCCACTTGTTGTTGCCGCTTCAGTTACCGTAATAGTACCAGCTCTTTGGTCTGCTAATACAACGGTGTAACCTGCATTTGAATTTCCTGCAGGAGATGTTTGTGGAGTTAATCCAGTACCACCTTCATTTTGATTTGAAGCGATTGATGTAATACCACCAAATTTAACGGTTGGTATTTGTGTTGTTCCTTTTGGTAAAGTAACTAATTTATATCTTAGCACTTGCGTTTCATCAGGAGATGCTTCAGTAATAGGAATAGCTCTAATTGCTGAATCATAGTAAGATGAACCTCTTGGGTGTGCTGGTTCATATAATGTGTAATCAATCTCGTCATCACCTAAAGCGAACTTTGTGATGTTTAAAGATTGTCCAGATGCTAATTTTTGTCTTCCTTTTTTGGTAAGAATCGCATCTACGGTAATTTCGGTATTATCTAAATATGCCATTTGATATTGTTTTTATGCTTTTATTTCTAAAATAAATATAACCATTTAGTATTTTCATTCTTAATCTACAATAAGTATCGGTTCACCACTACCTCTACCGGTATTTGCAACTTTAAGAACATTTGGATTAGTTGTAAATATTTCTAATGGAGATAATCCATCTGGTGTAGTTGATGCGTTTTGTTGAGAACCTTTCCAAAATGAACGTTTCATACCCTCACTAAGTCCATTAACATATCGGTAATGTGTTGGTAGATATCCATTTACAGCCGTCACTTCGGTTACACTTCCACCCACATTCACACTTCCGCTAAAAGGTAATACTGTAACTTTGTACTTGCTATTTGTAACCAATACATTTTCATACTTAACTCTTTGTCCTGGTATGTTTGTTGCCGGCCATCCTTCAGTTTGTGTTGATACTTTTGTATCATATTGTTCTTTTACCAAGAATACACTCTTTCTATCACCACCTTTTACCGATGAGGTAATATGTGTAGTAACATAATTTCCAAATACACCATCAAATCCAGGTATAATTGCGTTACCATTTCTAGCATACAATCCAAATCCAACATTTGCCAACGAATCTCTTTCCATTCCAATTGCTTCGAATTTAAACGAATCAACCTCACCAGTCAATGTTGAACCAGTAGGTATTTGTAATGAAAATTCATACATAGGTACACTACCACTAATCACTGCATCCTGTAAGTATTCAATTGATGTATCGTAGTATGCCGGATTTGCGTTTAAATCGTAAACAGTAACAGCATCCAATGTACCATCATAATCAGGTCTTTCCACCGAAAGTACCGTATTACTAATTGCGTTAAGTTCAGTTTCTTTTGGTATAAAATCACTTTCTAATGCAATATCATCATTTGTAGAAATAGATGTATCATATGAATTTTTCTCTGCAATTGTTTCTTTCCATCTTGTTTTACTTCTTTCTAATAAGTGAGGTTCAATCAACAATCCTTTTGAAACCTTTGCTCTAGCAGGTGCTAGTTCAGCAAGAACATCAAATAATGATTTATCTATATATCTTACAAGTTGAATGTACTCATTTATATTTTGATTCATTCTTTCAAAATAGTACTCTCTCAACGTTTCTAATTCACTATATGTATCCTTATACTCATCACGTGGGTCTCCTATGTAATTATCAATATTAAAATCACCAAACGTTTTTAAGATATCCATATTCAACTCCTTAATTGGAGAGAAGAATAATCCTAAACGATTTGAATCTATTGGAGATTGGTCAAATGCTTTTTTAGTTGCTCTTGTTTTGTATGATAAATCGGTAACTAATGAAGCAGATTCAAATCTTATTTTGTTTGAATAACCAAAACCTAAAGACGGTACTTCTGCCGTTACGGTTCTATCATACGGAGTATATTGATATGGATAAACGGTAGCAGTGTACATCTGACTTGCAGTAGCGTAAGAATTAGCTCCATCATAACTTTGATTGATTGCCACATTCTTAATATACGGGTCTGCATTTCTATCCTTTGGATACTCAAAATCAAGTCTAAATAATAAATCTTCAGTAGATGCGGTATATGAATTACCATTTGTTGCATCAGGGAATAAAACGTGATTATTAAACTTACTTCTTTGTAATGGAACTTTCCACAAACGAACTTCATCTACGTTTCCTGTAAATGTGTTACTACCAATTTGTAAATGTGAACCACTACTCCATTGTGTATCCGGTGCAAAAATAGACATACTAACCGATGTAATAATTCTGTCACCATTAGATGTTCCTAACCACACTTCATACCAAGAACCAGTCCCTACACTATTGTATCTATTGATTGCTACATTTGAATAATATTCAGTTGATATAGGAAAATCTAAACTACCAGTTTTATAATCAGGACCAAATACATATTCAACCGATGCGTCAAAATAAGGATAATACACCCCACTAGTCTCCATATATGTAGTTAGCGCTTGGTCTCCACCAAAGTTCAATTCTAATTTACCAAATGAACCAGTTGTTTGTACTAAATCTAAAGTCCATTCACTTCCACTAATTAAAGTTGATACTGTGTTTGGTAAAGAATCTGGTTTAAATCTAAATTCTACACAATTTGGATAATCTAAACTTCCAGTAAAGAATTTCCAAGGAACTTTTACAGATGCACTTCCACTCAAATAAATTGCAGCAGTTCTATCATCAAATGTAAATTTAGTACTACCACCTTTTGATGGGTCTTGCGGTCCACCAAATTCCATTATAGTCAACATAGATTGCGGTACACCATAACAAGCCATTACAGCTTTCATAGCTCTACCAGTTCCTTTATGTTTTAAAATATATGGAAGGTTATTTAATATTCTTCTCCAAATTTCTTCATTAGCAGATTCAAGAGATTTAGAATATTTTGGTGTACCATCCTTATATGTACCAAATGCGTATTCCCATAAAAAGTTAGAATTAAACGCCTTTTTAACATCCCATCCATGTGATTCAAGTACAAACTGAACCACATCATTTGATATTCCTTTATACTCCGAAGCTTCAACTGATTTTGTTTTTGCTAAAGAACTTATGTATGACCAAAGTATATCAAAGTGTTGGCCAATCATATTCAAAAATGTAATGAAATCCTCGTTAGTAGTATCTTCTATTAAAAATTCTGGTATATTTGCTGCAAGACGGTTTGGATTGTATTTATCGTAATATTCCGCCTGTGATATCAATTCATCGTACCACATAGTAACCAATGAAGATGTGGTATTAACTAATATAGATGATGAGCTATTTGTTTTAGGATATGCTAAATTATTTGAATTAGTATTTGTAGTATAATACAAATATTTTTCAAACCCATCCATCGCGTTAATAAGTTGATTAGACTTACTAATTGATACGTTTGCCTCATTTACTTCATATGGAGAAGCAGAAGAAGTTGATGTATTGGTAAAATATATATTTTTATAATACTCTATTAATCTAACCTTATATACAAAGTTATCTACTCTTTCTTTTGCAGAACTAAAATTAATAAAATTCTTAAATGCATATTCAGAACCACTTACATACTCAATATTTAATTTTTGAGTATCAATACCAACACTGGATGCATATCTATTAATAACATCCACCGAAGCTACCGAACCACTACCAACTAAATCATCATAAATTTGAAACTCTATACCATTATCAGGATTTAATGAAAAGTTTGGTCCTTTTAAAGTATTACAAGCGGTTTCAGTTTCACCTCTTAAACTTATTGTTTCAATTATTGGAGTTGATTGTACTTTGGAAATCCATACCAATTGATTAGGTTGTACCGTAACTGGTAATGGTTCGTATAATTTTAATATAAGTGAATCAAAACTACCAGTCCATGTAGTAACAACTTTACTTTCACCATCTCCTAAATGTAATAAATGGTTTAAGTATTTAGAAGATTCATCTCCAAAAATAGATTCATCAAATTGTGAAGTAAATGCCGATGCAATTCTATTAATTGCAAGTTCTTTTGGTATTGTTAAATCACCAGCTCTAAATGTAACCGTTATTAATTCTTCTTTACCAACAATTTCTTTATTACCACTATTGTTGTATGGAACTAATTTTAAATTTAGTTTAATAACATCATTCGGGCCGGTATAAGAACTAAATTGTAATAATTTTTGTACATTTAATGTAATTCTCGCATTTGGTCCTTCTTGATAAAACCCAGTTGAATTATTTACAAATATTTTTACAAAATCGGTATCTCTTGATTTATATGATATTTCAAAATCAACATCAGTACCAACATAATCTCCGCCTATTAATTCTTTTGGATATGTAATTGATTCTATATCGGGAATACCAACAAAAAATTCGTCAACAACTGAAAGTTTAAATTCAATCGGTGGTAGTTCAATACCTGCATTTTTACCAACTAAATAGATTTTATAATTACCTAAAGAATCAAATGCAGTTTTAGGAATACTAATTACAGTTGGAGGTCTTTCGGTTACATTTGCAACTACTCCATCGGCTGTAGCGTTTGTATTTTGAGGTATATCAAAATTAAAAGTTTTATCTTTTACATATGCTACAATCTGATTAACATTATCGGTAACCAATAAAATAGGATAATCTTCCTGTGAATTTCTATTGTATTTTCTATTTTCATCAGGAGTTAATAATCTTATTACAGGGTTTGAGGCCTGTTGTACGATAGTAATATTTTCACTTTCAATATCAATTACAGTATTATTATCTACTGTATATTCTGAAAATAAAGTATCGGTATTTAATGCTTCTAATACTCTAGGTTTTAACCCTTGAGAAGTTGCAGTTATTTTTGATATTTTATAAAGATTATTATTTACAGAAACAATTTGTAATTTCGTACCAGTTTCTACTATAAACGTAGTTACTTCGTTTGTAAGTTTAATATTTTCAGAAGTATTTACGTTTGTTAAATTTACGGAATTGTTTGGTCCTTTTAAATTTATCGTCACGTTATAGGTAGAAACCTCTGGAACTATAATTTTAGCATTATCTTTTGGATTTTGCTTTTTAAGTTCAAATGATAATTCTTTTATATCATTTGGTGAATCCGATGCATCGGTTGATACAACTTCACCATTTATAACTCTCTCAATTCTAAAAACATATGGAGTTGATTTTGTAAATATTTTTTGTTCAGGTTGTAATCCCAAAACTCCATCATAATTTGTAATAGTATTTCTATAATTACTAAATCCGTCATCAATAAAATTAGGATTTTGAACTATTGATATATTATATTGCTCGTTTGATTCATATCCTTCTTTGGTTAATGAAATAGTTTTTGTTCCAACGCCAATTATATCTGATATTGAAAATACAAATTTAGTAGGTGTTGTTCTATATGAAGGCTGTCCATCTATGTTTACAAGACACTTATCTGCATTTGCATTAATATTAATAGCTAAAAATCCATCCTGATTAATTGTACCTGCATAATCATAATCCTTTTTTATAGGTATGATTACATTTTCACTTTTAATAATACCAATATCACCACCAGGCAAAATAACACCATCAACAGGACTTACATTTTCAATATTAGAAAGTAAATTCTGTCTTAATGAATCCTGACTATTTTTGTTTAATTCAGAATCAAATGGTTGGTCTTGTGTAAATCTAGGCATCTTTTATAATTATAGCTCTGATAAATTATTCGGTGTATTATTTGTAACCATTGTTGCTGCATCCGATGCATTTCCGGTGCCCATATTTCCTAAAACTACACCTCTTCCTTTAATTCCAAACATACCTCTAGCTCTCGAAGGTGTATTAACACTACCATCACCACTACCCAATAGCTTTTTAGTTAAACTTTCAGCGGGTGTAGATGGAGTATCCGTATTTTTTCTTCTTTTAAATAACTTACCAGCGTTTTGTATTTTTTCACCTTTTTTTATTCTAAGCTTTGCAAATAAACCTCCCGGCTTACCCACTTCAAATGCCGTTTCAGTTTCTAAAACAGATGGACTAGTTAATGGTAAATTCATATCGACATCTGGTAAAATAACTTGCGTTGGAGCTAATACTTCTTTTGCTTTTACTTCTGCTGTAATTGCATTTTGTAAAACCGAAGGTATTTTTGTTTTAATAATAGTTGCCTCTTTTATTAATGGCGGATTTGTCATAATATCTAAATCCGATGTTTTTGTTTCTAAAATACGCTCCGGAGCATCATAACTTTCAAATGTATCATTAGATTTTGAACCAAATTTTACAACAGGATTCAATAAAAATTTATTTATAACCTGTATTAATATTTTTTCACATTTTTCTTTAACGTATTCTTTTGATAACTGAATAGATTCTGGAGTATTTTTCTTCTTTCCATAATTCAAATCATTTATATCTGAGATTCTATTTGTAAATTCATATATCGTTGCTTCAACAAATTTATTATACATAGTTGTTGCAAATGAATCAAATTGTTTAATTTGGTATTCACTTAATAATAAATTAAACCACTTTTCAGAAAAATTTGTTTTCAAATAAGATGCTATATAATTTGGACTAATTTTTTCAACAAATGAAATTGCATATCTAACAACATCTTCTCTGAATGAACCATCATTTATAAAAATACCATAACGTAATTTTAATTCAGGATTTAATTTACTACCTTCACTATGTGGGAACAATCTTATTTCAGTTCTAGATGGTGATATTTCTGAAATCCATAATTTATCAAACATACCCTCACTACCTACTCTTTTATTCAATAATGTGATTTGAATTTTAAAAATACCATTGTTATATCCAGCCTCATTTATAAGTCTTTCCGCATCAATAAAATATTCAGTTGGAAATTGATATTTTTGAAAAATAGTTCCCTCTGCTACTAAAAAGTAATCTCTTATATTTTCGGAAGTTAATGGCAAATATCTTACCAATCCATAGTTTTGTTGTGGTAGTTGATTATCGTTTGCATCGTATAAAACAAATTCAACACAATCGGTTTTACTAAATCCAAAAAACGATTGTATATTACCCGATTCAAATAACATTCTATCATCGGTGTTTATACGATACCCCTTACTATCAATAATATCCTTAAATGATTTTATTGCCATTATCCTTCAAATTTATTTCCTCTTTGTTTTTGCAAACCAACCGTCAACGTTACCGTTGATGAAGTTGTTTTTGCTATAAATGAACCCTTATATAATTTATCTCTACTTGCTCCTATCGCCTTTGCAGGTACTTTATCCCTCACTGCTCCTTTATTTGGAGCAAGTATTATTACTTTTTTCGCTTTTGGTTCTAATGTAATAGAATCCACTTTTTCTAAAGTATCTCCAGTTTCTCCAGTTGATTCAAACGAAATATTTACACTCTCTGCAGAGAAGTTATATACTTCCACATCTGGACCATTTATCCAAGTAACTTCACCCTTTGCATTTGCTCTTGAATTAAATAATATATCTTCTCCACCTTCTTGTCCTTTTTTAAGAACTTTTAAAGATATATCCATACCAACTTTTGAACCTTCTGCCAATTTAGCATCTTTACCTTCCAATTGTTCTTTATATGCTCTATTTTGTTCTTCCAACGAAGCAACTCTTGCCGTCAATGAAACTCTCTGAATCGCTTCCGATGTTGCTTTTTGAATAGCATTTTGTAAATCAACTATACTAGATTGGACTTTTGTTCCATATTGAAATGATTCATTCTGTGCAGTTGATGATGCTATCGTTTCCCTATCCACGTCTATTCGTAAGCTTTCAGTTACAATTTCCAATTCAATAACCTTTGCTCTTAAATCATCTATTTCTTTATTTAACTGAGTTACTTCTGCAGTTAAATCGATTACGGATTGCGTTACCGGATTATAAACTCTTCTAGGTACTGTATCTTCAACCGGTGGTGGTTCCTGTGGAATTAATTCAATAATCGTTGTATCAATTGCTCTTAATAACTCATCCTCATCATATTTTGGTTTAGTTAATTTTCCAGAAATTACACCACGATCCGTATCTTTAGTTTCAAAGATATAAACACCTGTATCAGTTTTTGGTTTTAACGCCAAAGAACCACTTACAAGTATTCTACCAACATTGATTTCATTTTTTAATCCAGTATTTTTCATACTAACTATTTTCTAAACTAAAGGTTATATTTTCATCAAAATATTGAATATCTCCACCAATTTCAACTTTAAATTCTAATTTGTAAATTCTGTTTGGTTGCCAATTTGAAAAATCAACTTTAATATAGTTTCCAGTTTCATCACAACTAATTTTTGAGAAATCACCGAATGGAATTATTACATCATCCGATGCTGCATCTTTTATTTGATAATATGATGATGTTGGTAAATATTCAGCCGTATTGTAAGCAAACGAATTAGTAAATGTTTTTAATGGATACAAATCTCTAGCAAATATTCTTATTTTTGCAGTTGAATTAACTTTGTATTTGTTTTTAAAATTAAAAACATTAACTTTTATATCATTCGCCGTCAATGGATTTAATTGACCTGTTACATATGATTGGTCATCCCATCCTATTCTTACTTTTGGTTGATGTATCGTATTAGTTTCTTTACTAAAGAATTTAAGTATTCCATAATCTTCAGTATCATCTTCAACCGAATTATTGTATTTAACTATAAATCCATTATTTTGTACAGAACCACTTAACCAGCTTTTTAATGATTCTTTAACATCCATATTAATATCAGCGGTCTGATAATTAAACGATTGACTAGCTGCATTTGCAGTGTACCAAACACCACCTCTACCTTCATATGAACCGGTAGTACCTGCTGAAAATTGTCCAGATGGTAACCACTCTAAATTAGAATCTCCCTCTCTATAATCCCAAGTTACACCTTGCGTAGATACTTCATCAAAACGAGTTCCCTTTCCCATTTGCCAACTACCAGATACCATATATGCGTAAACCGTATATTCCAAAGGAATTTCTTCGCTTTCAGTTTGTCTTAAAACAAGTGTAGCGTTTTGTAATTTCATACTACCATTTGATAATGATGATGAAAGATGTGAAATATCAAATCTTATTAATATTCTGGATAAATCTTTTATATTTCCATAATATACTTTACTTATTTCCAATATTTCATCCAATCCAGTATTTTGAAATGGTTGTTGAATATACACCGATGCATCTTTTGATGCTGTTAAAAAATAGTATGCCATTATCTTACTCTACCTTTTATATCTTTATCAGGAAACTTAACTTCAAAAATTGATGGGTCTAAAGATGGATATACAATCTTATCTTTGGTAGCCGCATCAATATTATAAGAATTTGGTGAATAATTACCACCACACTTATTTGTTATTTTTAACATTGGAACAGATTGAACTCCTTCTATGTTTGCAAGAAGTAATTCAATTTCACTTAAATTTATAGTTTGGTTAAATTGCCAATTATCAACTATAAAATAGTCCTTTAATTCATTTACACACTCTACCAATACTTCCGCTTTATTATAGTTTGGATAACAAATAATTTCAAAATCAACACCTATATTTATCACAAATCCATCCAACATATTGACACCATCGGTTAATATTTTGTATTCGTTTAAATATGTTTTTAAATTTTCTTTTAATGCTCTATTAATATTTGTTAAATTGCCATTTCCATCATATGATAGCAAATAAAGATTTATTGCAAACGGGTTATTTTTTTCGTTTTCATTTGATGTTTTTCCTACTAAAAATTTGGTAATATCTTCTTTTACAGATGCTTCACTTGGTTCTTCGCTATCAGGTTTATTTACAAAATTCATTACTAGATTAGTAAATTCTTGTAAATTATTTGGAGATGCCAATATTGATGCTGGTGAATTGTTATCCAATGTACCATCGGCTGTTGCGTATGCTTTTGCAATTGCACCAAATTTAGATGGCATTGATAACACTCTAATTTGATAATCTTTTGCGGTTACTGCTCTATTTTGTGATGAAAAATGTGCTAATGCATTTTGTTTCATTTCAAGCAAAGTTTCACCACTTCTTCCACCAGATGCTGCAATTTCATTATCAACCGCAATTGTATTTTTCATCTTTAAATAAAGAGGTAATTCTTGCGCGGTAAAATCATTCAAATCTTCGTCATATTCTATAACCTTAATTTTATTTATAGTATTACTTGCAACATTTGATGAAACTCCACCTCCAGTTAAATACTTAATAGTTAAAGTTGTATTTGCTGGCGATGTTCCATATGTTTTTGTTTTTAAAAAGTTTGTTGGGTCAAATGATTCTTCCAATCTATTGATAGAATTTGGTAATCCCAATCCAACATTTTTAAGATTTGGAATTAATAATTCATCCGATGCCGTTGGGTCTCCTGCTCCAAATTGTAAAGTAGTTGTACTATCACCGTTAATTACAGTTGTAAATCTTTTAGGCGTTTTTATTGTTTTTAAAATATATGGAACCGTTGTTTTAAATTGATATAAATCTGGATCATTTGTAGCAGTATTTGGTTGTTCAATAAACACCATCTCCTGTGCAAGATACGGTACCTCATAATACTTATTTCCATCAGCATCTCTTACATCAATAATTTGAATTATATCATTTTCCGGTAAAAGAACGCTTTGATACGGAGAATAACTACCAAATATTTCTTGTTTGACTCTTACATTACCAGAAATTACATCAGCATATTTTTTAATTAAATATAAAGATGGTTCACCCGTTAATGTATCTCTTTGATATACGGTAATTTCTCTATCGTTTTCATCGTTAAAATCTATGTAATCTGTGGTGTAAAATTCAACATTGTTTTGTGATGATTCTAAAACCATACCACTTTTAATTCTTAAATAATATTTTGAATCCGGTTTATTAGAAATTCCACTACCAATAGACGGTACAAGTTGATATACTGATATCTTTGTTGTAGATGGTGATGTAACCAATGGTTTATATCCCAAGTATCTCGTTAAAGGTATTACGCTTTGTAAATCATCCGCATATACCATTAAAGATTGTTTGAACGTATCATCAATGTAATAAGATAACACATCTCCCACATAGGCAGCCATTTCTATAAAAAGAGTACCCGGAGATGCATCACTAAAGTCATTATAAGCTTTTGGAAAATATGTTTTTGCATACTCAACAAGATTTTCTTTAAATTGAGAAAAATCTTTATTGAGATATTTTATATCTTTTCCTCTATTTTTAAAATTTTTATTTATACTTCTCAACGCCATCTTAACTATTATTATTTATATTAAAATCAACATTAAATCCAGCATTAAGTCCTCTAGCATTAAAACTGATTTTAACGCCAACTTCATTTTTATCTTTCATTTCGTTGGATTGGTCTATTTGTATATCCGAAACCGTTAATTCTGGAATCCAATATCTAACTGCGGTTTCTATTGCATCGGATATTTTTTGATTTAGTTCATCATCGTTTGGTTCAAAAAGAACTTGATGTAACTTTGTACCAAAAAGAGGTTGGTTTAATCGTTCACCCTGTCTAGTTCTTAATAAAAAAGTTACATTTGCTTTTAATTGTGCAATTGAGTCATAATTTTGAAAAAACGTATTAGTTCCCATTTGCATAGGAATATCCAATCCCAAAGCATAATCACTAAGTTCTCGCAAAGATGGATTTGATGCTACAAAATATTGACCTACTATTACTGCCATTATTTCTTAAATCTTTTAACAAGCTCAGAATAATCTCTATTAAAAGCTTTATCCAATTCAGCTACACCAGTTTGTACACCTAATCCACTTTTTTGTGCACCACCGGCAAAATCTCCATAACCCATTTTTTCAGCCATTGCAGTTCTACCTACAATTGAACCCATATCTGATTGCCCAAAGCTCATAGTTCTAAAACCACCATCACCATTTGCAGCGGCAGTTCTAGTTTCATTGAGAATTTGATTAATCATTGGATTTTTGCTAAATTCTTTTTCTTTTGTTTCAACTATTTTTGGTTTTTCTTCACCTAAAATAGCTTTAGCCATACTTAATCCAGTATTTTTTGGTTGTTTTTGTTCAGCCAATACTTTCTTCATTTCAGACTTCACTACTTCCTTAATAAGAGTAGGAAGTTGTTGTTTAAGTTCCTCTTTAACTAAGATTTGAATGGCTTGTAATAATTTATCAGTATTCATACATTCTTATTTGTTATGTAAATAAATATCTAATAAAGATTTTTTTAAGGTTTGATAATTATTACCTATAAATTTATTTTGAAAATATAGTACCACCGATGACTTTAGAAGATGGTTTTGCTCTTAAATCTAAGAGATACTGATAAACTCTATTCGGTATTCGTATAAAGTTACCATCCGCATCTCTAGTGGGTACACCCCCACTACATCTTACATATGCACAATCGTTATTTGAGGTAAAGTTTATATAATCTTTATCTACGCCCGGTAAAATTTCTTTTATAGAACCGAATATTGATTGTTCTCTTGCCGGAGTTGGACCTTTTAAATACCAAACTCTACTACTAGCGGGACCAGTAACAGGTTCAAACTGATTTGGTTTATTTATAGTCTGTGTAACCGTTCTTGCACCTAATACCCTTAATCTAGTTCTATTTAGTATTACCGCCGCTACCCAAGCTTGTTCCGTTTGATTAACCGTTGATTCGGCTGCCACTAATGAAATAAAATTACTCCATTCCTGGTCATCGACAAATGACTGTCCCATATATGCTTCGGCAACTGCTCTTGCTTCATCTATTTTTGCGGTAAAGTTTGTTTGTAATGTACCACCAAAATTTTGAACCGTAGTGCCATCGGCCCTTACTAGATTTGGATATACAATATTTTGAGTTTGTACTCTTCCTAAATCTTCATCCTCAATAAATAAAATTCTTGTTGATTTGGGTTTTCCAGCCTGATAATTACTATTGACAATTCGTTCTCCAAGCTGACCCAATTCTATAACTTCTGGATCGGTTGGCATTATTTTATATCCCGTCCATGCAACTTGAGAAGGTCCCGGTGTACCGGCTGGTAAATATGTAGCAGTAGTAACTATTGTACCTTTTACGGTTAATAAATGCTGGCTGGCCATTCTGATAAATTCATCTATCAGTATCCCACAATTCATATTTGGATTTACGGCTGCCATTTAGTATTTGTTTATGTGTTCAGATAAAATTTTTGATTGATTACCCACAGGATGAAATCCATCTTTTATAGCACCCACCGATATTTTAGGAACGATTGTTGCACCTGTTATTGTTCCTGCCATTATTCTTTGATATTTTTGATATTCTTGTAAATACGGAATGTATCCTTCTTTAGTTGTTACATATCTGGTTAATGGCATATTTTCAATTAACATATCTGTTTCAGAATCATACCCTGTAATCACAATTGCCTGTGCTCCAGTTTTAGTTACGGCATCTACCATCGATTGTAATGCAGTTAATACAGTTTCTGCTTTTTTAGCTGAAAATATATCATTTGTGCCACCGTATATATAAACTTTATCGTATTTAGTTGTTGCCAGTTTCTTTTCTAATTCTGGTTTCATCCATAGTGTCAATTGTTTACCGCCGATTGCAAGTATTTCAACATTTGCTCTACTATTAGTTTTTTTATAATATGATGACCAAGTATATCCAGCATCCACTGTTATAGAATCTCCTACCAATAAAATCTTTTTGGCATTTTCATTATTCTCTTTAGCGGGTTTATTTTCTGATGTTTCTTTTCTTTTATCGTCTTTTTTAGTTTCTTCTAAATCTCCTTGAACCGGCCAAGTTCCAGGGTTTGTAATAGAATTACTAACACTTGTCAAATTTGCAGCTACATTTGTGGCTAGTTGTGGCGCAGTTGGTAATGGTATTGGAAATGGTGCAAGTTGTGCGGTAGCCCAATATGCTTTAACCCCCCTTCCCATTTCACCAACTAAATCATAAGGAGTATTTTTGGATAATCCTTTTTGTAGAGCAGAAACAAATAGTGTCTGCATAGCCTCTACGTTACCTTTTGTAACTTTTATATTATCGGGTATCGTTCCACCTCTTTTTACCGCGGCATCATATTCTTCAGCAAATGCTTTAGCAACATACTCTATATCAGGTACTTGTTTAGCATTACAAATTCTATTTATTAAATTCTTTTTAAATAGTTGCCAACTCATATTACTTTGGTAAATTTGGTATTTGTGATTGAATTTTTCCAGCTATATTTGTTGCTTGAGATGATAAATTTCCTGCTAATCCTTGAGCCTGTGATACCAATCCCTGTGCCTTTGATGCCAATCCTTGAGCCTGTGAAGCTGCATCTTTTAGTTTATTAATTCCGCCAGCGGCTTTACCAATCATACCTTTTAATTTCTCTTTTTCCGCTTTTAATTCTTTTTTTGTTTTTGGTAAAGCTGGTTGTTTAAATTCTTTAAGTGGTTTAAATGGTGGTGGTTTTATACCTTTAAAATTTGGTATAGTTGGTTTTTTAATATTTTTAAGCTTATCCGCCAATTCTTTTGCCTTACCCAATTGGGCCTGTGCAGCGCCTATCGTATCACCTGCTAATCCAGATATATTACCAGGTACAACACTCGTAATAGTGTTTAAACCTATTCCTGTTGCATTTTGTAATTGTGAAGTTATACCACCAACAGCTCCTTCTAGTTTTGGTGCTATGTTTGAAGTTATACCACTTATAGTTGTAGTTCCTATATTACTCATACTAATAAATTATGAAGTTTGATTCTGATTACTTAGAATGTTATTTAATTTATCTTTAATTGCTCCAAATGCTTTTCTATTTTCAGAACCTATTGCAGAAGGGCCTGCTGGAGTTTTAAATTGCATATCACCTATGACATCAATTAATTCACCAAGAAGTGCAACTAATTGTTTTCCCTTTACCAACGGTTCTAAATCTTTACTGCCTAAAAATATCTTACCATTACCGGTAACCATTACAACATCTTTGTCATTTGTAACAATATTAATATTATCTTTTACACTTATATCAATTCCAAGTTTATTATCAATAGATAAGTTTCCATCGGAAATAAATCCATAATTCTTTTTTGAATAGAATATCATTTCACCATTTCTAGCAGAAAACATTAATCTACCGGAACTTAAAAGAATTTGGTCTCCGTTTAATTTTACGGGATAATCAACAAATGATTCTGGCTTTGTTTCAAAATCAGATTTTCCATTTTTATCCAATGTACCAGGAATAAATGGAAGTTCATAATCTTTGGATGATAATGAAATCGTGCTACCATCCATATTAACATCTTCTTCTATTGTAACATTTACATTTTTAGCCTGATTAAGTGGGCTCTCTCCATTTCTAATAATGATTGTTGGTGAAAATGATGGAGTAGAACCAGCTTTGTTATTATATGCCGAAAAACGTATTGATTGTCCAAATCTAGATTCAATTATAGAATCACCTTCATATAATTTTAATTTATGTATATTTGGTGTGAATTTAAAGTATTTTCCAAATTTATCATATTTTTTAAATTCACCAGTATTATCGTTATTGGTTATACCGGTTGTAGCTGTTTCTTTATACGATTGTAAATTTGGTGCACTTTGTGTTGAATTTTGTTTTGGATGTATCTTTAATGATATCTCGTTTATGGCCGCACTTGAATTAGGTGTTTCATTGGTTGGTTGCATTCTTTTATAAAAAATACCTAATCCCGTCTTTATAATATGCACTCTTTCATTGATGGTTGGTAAATCTTTTTTAGTAGCATCTACCGGTAATGCAATAGGTATATCATCTTTAGAAACACCAAATGCATCTAAAGTTCTATAAATAATAGCCCCTATAAAAGTTAATCTATATCCCGCATCATATTTTTTTAAATACTCATTATTTTCATCCGTTATAACATCAAAAACAACACCGATATCACTTTGAGAAGTTTCGGTAATATTTGTTGATAATACGTTTGATGTACTAATTCTATCGGTAGTAAGACCCATATTATTTCATTTTCTTTTTTAAATCTTCTAGTTCAAATTCTAAATCATCTACTCTTTCAACCTCTTGTTTAGTTTCTTCCAATTCTTTAAGTAATTGATTCTTTTCAAATTCGGTTAAGAAACCATCTTGTCCTTCGGTTTTCTTTTCCGCGGCTATAATTTTAGTTGCAATAGTTGCCAGTTTAACTAACTGGTCATCGTTCTTAACTGAACTATCTATCAATGATGATAGTATAGGACCAATGGATGCAACATCACCTGCGTGTTTTATCATCTTCTTTAATTCTTCTATTAAAGAACTTATTTTTTGCTTTTTGCTTAATTGGTTGTTATAAATGTCCTCAAATAGAGAACTTAGATTTTTTCCTTTAAATAACTCGAAATCTGTTGACATACTTTATTATTTTGTATGTCTATAAATATGTGTTATGAAAAAAGTGGGATTATGCTTCAATAATCTCAATACTAATTTTGGGTTGATACCCATCAGGTAGTTGTCTATTAATACCCTTAAATTCGTTTACTTTGTTCTTAAAGTATGTTATTTGTAATACCTTATCGGTTAGGTTCATTACAGTTTGTGATGAAGTAGACATTTCTTTGGTATCTCGTTTCATATTCAATTGAGGTCTTTTTGGGAAGAATTCTTTTCTCATAGCTTGTGCTACTTCTTTCCAATCTTCTACTTTATCAACTGATTTTTCAGCCGATAATTTTCTCATTTTTGAACTTAAATACTTCTCACCATTTGTATAACCCGCATCGGTGAACATATGTCCATGATTTGTACGAACAACAGGTGATTCGGAGTTTTGAAGTTTAACATCAGGCTTATGCTTTGATGTAGTTTCAATACTAACCATATGTTTTGGGGATGATACAAATGTATGTCCTTTTAAAGATAATCCACTCTTACCTTTATAAGTAAGTGTAGCTTTAACAGCATCTATCAATGTAGGCTGTTTGATGATGTTTCTCATCTTATCACCATCAGGTCCAGGTTTACCACCTTTCTTTACAATCTTATGCTCTGCTTCATCGTGTCCAACTAATAATGCCGAATTTACAACACCTATTCCTTTTTCGTTTAAACCTTCACTCCAGTCAGTTACTAAATCATGTAGATATGCAACTTCAACACCATCAATAATGGTGTGTACAATTTCTAAAGATGGATTATACGCTCTATCTCTATTTTTAGCTAGAATAAATTTATCTCCAACTTCTTTAGATACAATAATGCACTCTTTAAGCACTTTTTTGGTTCTTTATTACTTGTGATTGTTTAAAATTATTCATAGTTTGTTGAATAACTTTAATTTGATTTTTTTGTAACTTTACAGTATCAGAATTTGTATCCACTGCTTTAGCTATTTTATCCTTTAGATTTTGAATTCTCTTTTTGTAGTTTGATATTCTTTCGTTAGGAGTATTCTTATGACGTTCCGGTAATATATCTTTTAATTTAAGCATTTTAAAACGCTCCTTTTAAATTTGTATAATCGTGTAAACTATATTTATCACCCGCCACATCCATCAATCCATTTAAAATTTTATCTCTATATTTTGAAATTTCAGCCGGCATTGAACCTTCTACTTTATGTATTACTTCTATTGCTTCTAATTTCTTAATCGCTTTAGTATCTTTCAAAAATTTTGCCAATTCCATTACCGAAGCAGTATGGTCATTTCTATCCGTCAATTTAGCTATCTTTTTAGATAAAGCTAAAACTTCAGGATTTTCATGAGGATTTCCAACTTCACTTACAATTTGCTTTCCGGTTACAATACCCATTAATTTTATCATATTATCCTATATAGCAGTTTAATTCGTATTTAGATTTCATTCCATAAACCTGAATATGTAGTTGTTTTCTTTGTACCTTTCCACCTTTAGATAGTTCAATACTAAATTTATTAGTCTTTCCTTCCGATGGTTTACGAGGTCCCATTCCTATCTTTCTAAAAGCATCATCATCGTTAATTTCATATCCTTGTTTTTCCGCATACTCTCTGGCTGCATTTATTGCAGAAGTGTATGTGTTATGATATACATCAAACTTAGCTTCAGTTAGTAATGATTTTAATTTTATCATCTTATTTCTTTACTTTAATTTTCCAATATGTACCAAAACCAACATACGGTGAGAATGAACCATTAGTTCCATCGGTGGTTCTATTGTTTACACCTAAACCAAATTGATAAATTTTATCTTTTTTAGTTTTAAGAAGTAAACCAGCTCCTACTGAACTTACAAAGTCAGTTTTATTAAATCCACCATTTAAACCATAGTATAATTGTGTTTTAGCAGGTTCTTTAACAATAAGTTCTTCTTTGATGATTCTTTCTTTAACTTTAGCATCCCAAGTTCTTCCTAATATTCTATTCTTTGTGATGGTATCAGTTAATGCAATAGTCCCCAATCCACCATCTAAAGTTAATGTATCTTTGTAAACCACTTTTGCTAAATAATCTTTAAGTAATGCTGCGGTATCTACATTTACTAATTCTTTAAGAACTAATGTATCTACATCAATTACTTCATGTATAATATCTGCACCTTTTTTAGTTACTATTTTAGTTTTTTCAACTTCAATTGTATCAATTGTGTGCTTTAATACTTCATATTTTTTACCATCAATTCTGATAGTTCTTCCACCTGGCATAACTCCACCTGGATTAAACCATTGTAGAAGAATGTAGATGATTAATGCTGCTATAGCAATGTTTTTGAAATTAACAAATTTTTTCATAAGACGTGTTTTTATGTGTATAAATATTAGAAAGCTAATTTTGAACCGATTTGAAAGTTGTTTAACAATTTAAAATTAGGTTCAAATGTCATAGCTCCTCTATAAGAAGTTGATAATGCAAATCTTCTACTAATTTTATAATCGTATCCCAGTCCTAAAATTACACCAGGCGTTCTACTTACCGAACTATTTCCCGTCATTGTGTTCCAAGCTATTGGTGATTGCATTAAGAATACCTGTGGAGTTAGTGTAACCTTTCTATTATATTGGTAGGGTTTCATCCAAAATCCAACAGCAGATGCACTTAACGAAACATCATACCCGCCACCATTCATTTTTGGCATCATTAAGGTAATAACACCCACATTATATCCGAATGTTCCGTATTTAGGATGTGGTTTAATCCAGGTATACCCATTAAGGTTCATTAGAGTTCCTTTAAGGTAAGCAAATGTAGTTCCATATGAATGTATCGCATTTAATTTACCATCCTCAAAATCCATCTTAGTCACCCCAGCACTCAATGCAAATTGGTTTAGGGTACTCCATATAAGTGCGGTAGCTGAATATGATTTATCACCCATAAGAGATGATTTAGAAACCCCTACACTCATCATTACAGCATATCTACCTTCCATATCTTCCGTTCCTGCTAAATCACTAGCTAACATCATTGGATTAGCTACTGCTTTCTTCTTCTCTTCTTTCTTCTTTTCAGATTTTTTCTCCTCTTTCTTTTCTTCTTTGGATTCTTCCTTCTTCTCCTCTTTTTTCTCCTCTGATTTAGATTCTTCTTTCTTTTCTTCCGATTTACTTTCAGACTTTGATTCCTCTTTTGATTCTGACTTGCTTTCCGATTTACTCTCTGATTTTGTTTCAGATTTAGTCTCTGTTTTTGTTTCAGTCTTTGTTTCCGATGATGAAGATGAACTACCTGATGAAGAACTATTTCCAGAACTACTACTTCCAGATGATGCCGGTGGAGTAGAACTACTACTTGAAGAAGGTGGTGGTGCCGATGCCGTTGGTGGAGGTGTCGATGCAGCTGCTGCACTACTACTTGCCGCTGCACTTGCCGATGAACTTGCTGCAGATGATGCAGCCGAACTTGCAGCTTGTGAAGCAGCTTGAGATGCTGCTTGAGCTGCCGCTTGAGTTACCGCTTGTTGAACTACCACATTTGTTGGACACCCCATAGTTGAGTATGCCGTATAAGTTGCGGTTATCCAAACTTGAACCGCTCCAGCCATTACCTCCTGTGGAGAAAATACTCTTATCTGATTATAAAATGATACGGTTGCAAAACCATTTGTAATTGTGGTAGTTGCTATTTTAATTTCACCGGTACACTTATCCTTATAAGTTTGGGTATAAGTTTGCCCTATCGCTTCCGTAACGAATGAAGATATAACAATTAACAATAAAACAATTACCCATTTTTTCATTTAGAAATTCACACCCAATCCAAAAGTTTTGCTATTGATTACCGGGTCATAATCAAACTTTATTGTTAAATTTTTAAAATCATGTAACGCTCCTACTTTCATAGTAGTAAATCTATCTAAATATTTTGGGAATGTAATATATCCCAAATCATCTTTACCTCTCCATTTTACATCTTCCGAAACAGTACCAATCATAAAGTGAACACCGGTTCTCTTTATTCGTTTACCAGCTCCGATATAAAAACTATTTCGTTGAATCAAATCATTGACCATTGGAAAATCAACTTGAGTTATATTACCATATGGAAAGAATGTTGAATTATCTCTTTCAACACTTGAATTGTATTCCATTATAAGATATCCCTTATTACCAATCGTAAAGAAACCGCCCAATTGTTTATCGGTTGTTTTCTGAATACCAAAACTAATTACAGGCTTCTTACCTCTAATTGTATCTCTTTTACCATCACCATAAACATAAATTCTTGCAGGCTGACGATATCCCCAATCGTTCCAGTAGAATGATGGTTGCCAAAAATTCCATCCAAAACCAGGTGCTCCCCACATATTCCATCTATTCCAACCCCATCCCCAATCATTAAAGAATGGGTCTCTAACAATTATGTTTGAACCAGGTCTTGTTCTAGAAGGTCTATTAAACTCTCTCGACGATTCATCTCGCCATCTACTAACATCATTTCTTTGTGGAGTTGATGGTTGTATTGATGGTGTAGACCTTTGTTGAGGTTGTGATTGTTGTGGTGGATTACTTCTCCAATTACTAACTTGTGAAAAAGCTAGTGTTGGCACAAATGCCAATAAAAATAATAAGTTTTTCATAGGTATATTATTTAGTTACCTATAAATATAAAAAAAGGGAGTATTCACTCCCCTTAAAATAATTTTAGATTTTTGATAGTCCACAAAGTGTTAAAAATTCATCCACATCATGTATTACATCTTCTGCTTTGAATTTTCTTAACATTGCATCTGCTATTTCTTTTCTATTGTTCATATTATCTACCATACGAAGAATTTCAGCAACACCAGTTACCATATCTCTATCGTTTTCGTGTCCAGCTGCCACTTCTACTTCCTTTATAACACTTTCCTTACATACTTTCCAACCACCACCTTTTGATTTGTAGTTTTTTGCAGCCCATCCATTTGCATATGCAGATGGATATACATCAAATTTCTTTTTAGCGGCTGCTTTGGATGCTGACCATTTACCCGGATCAGTTGGACAATTCTTTTCTAAGAATAATTCCATTTTTTCTTCTATTGTCATAATTTCGTTTTTCTTTTTTCCAGCACAATGTGCTTTTTGTGAGAAACCTTTTGGATTACTACAATTTATTGAGTTTTTATATTTTTGAGACCACTTTTCTTCCAATCCCTCACTAGCTCCGGTCTTTACAAATGTAGGTTTCTGTCCTTTCTTTTGTTCACCACCTTTCTTACTATCCCCAGCATCCGATTGGGCAGCTCTCTTTCTTTTTACAAATGCAGCTCTACCATCAGGTCCTAACTTTGCTGCTTTCTCTTTTGATAAACAGGCCGCATATGCTGAACCTTCTTTACTATCTCCACACTTACCTACCTTCTCTCCTTTACTATTATATCTATCCCAACCCCCACCAGTAGTTGAACCAGTCTTACCTTTACCAAACCACTTACGAAGGTCTTCTCCAATTGGCGTATTATCATGTCCGCATTTGTGACAAGTATATGGAGTTTTACCACCATCGGATATATTCCAATGCCATTTACATTTATCGCAAGTAACTACATTAGCACTCACACCTTCATTTAATATATTAGTTAGTTTTATCACTCTCTAATTTTTTTAAAATTGCTAAATTAGCTTTTACTAATTCTAATTTTTTAATACCGCTTCTACGGCTTCTCATTGCTCTTGGTTTCTTTGCTTTGCTTCCCATAAACTATTTAGTGAATACACCTTTTTTAATTAATTTATCTAATATATTTGCACATGCAATATCTAATGCTTTTTTGGTTGAGATACTAATTGTAGATTGATTGAATTTAATCGGGTCTATTGTTGCATCTGAAACTAATGTTAATTGTCTATTTGTTTTAGCTTCACCCAAACCAGATGCTGCTATAATTGCTCCAGTCTCAGCATTTGTAAATCTAACCTGCAAACCCAAACGAGTTACTAAATTATCTTTGATACCATCCTTTAAGTTGATAGTTTCATCTTCTGATACCGAATAATCATATACTTCAATCTCTACAAAGTAATGTGCTAATTTAATATTTCCCCTACCTTGAATTTTGTTTTCAGAAATACCAGCATTTGATGCTTTAAATTGAGCAACCATTCTGTTCTTAATTTCCGTTTTATCTTCGGTGAATTCGAATCTATTAAGATTATCCAAATATTCTAATACGATATTTGCAACACCCAATCCAACTCTCTTTTCTTTTAGTTCAGGGTACATTTCGTACACTTCTTCACCAATACCACATTTAAGGATTTGAATATACTTCTTTGGTCCTTCGTAATCTAAATAAGCGGATATATCTTTTTTCTTTTCAAAGTCTGCTTTGAATTCTTCCGTTTTAGTACTTCCTATTGTTTGAGCATGTAGGACACCCACACCACTCGTAATTAACAATATACCTAATAATACGATTAATTTTTTCATACATAAATAATTTATTATAAATATAAAAAAAGGGAGAAACGATGTTCTCCCCTTAAATTATTTTACATTTGGGTCTTCTAGATTTTTAATATATTCATCAATTAATCTACTTACGGCTTCAGGTTTATCATCAGCCTTAAACTTAACCTTTATTTTAGCCATACCCGTTTCATGTGGATTAAATCCAGAATCAACCTCAATACCTTTGATATTATGTTCGTATCCTTTTTTCTTAAATAACCCTAATAGAGATTTTTTAAGACTAGATACTTCTTTATCTTCATCACCAAATATAAGTCTACAAGAGAACTCAATATCCAGTTCATCTAATCCAATAGATGAGTGGTCTGCTAAAATATAAAGAGGTACAACCAAATCCTTACCACCTATATTAAAAGTGTGAGTTTTGGGTGTACCA
>Ga0222712_10001448_pt1 | contig 29263 bp, 40 predicted proteins | sample C33_657DmetaG_FD_165043 | JGI IMG/M metagenome (GOLD analysis project Ga0222712, IMG submission 165043) | Estuarine water microbial communities from San Francisco Bay, California, United States - C33_657D | ecosystem: Environmental > Aquatic > Marine > Unclassified | place: USA: California... | reverse complement strand
AATATTGCGTAGGCAGCGGTTACCGCGCAACAAAGGGCAACCGAGTAATTGAGTATTACACGCGAGCGGGTTTTCCAGACGAAGGCAAGCGCCTAGTAACCCAAATGTTTTCCCGCTCACCTTACACGGATATAAGCACGGATTGTTTTTGCGACCATTATTACCATTCAATTACTGCAGCAGTGGCAGAACTCAATCGCGCCTAACCAAACCAAGCAGGGCGCAAGTTACCAAGCTTGCGCCCACTAACTAACGGAGACCAAACCTAATGAGCGCAACCAGAACCAGCAGGCAACCAGTAGCAATGGTAAGAGTAGTTTATGTAGATATTCGCTGCCCGATTTGTAAAGAGTATATTTCAGATGCTGATAGCGGCAGCCACAATTTTGAAATAAACAATATTCCGCAAACCGTGTATTGCCACAACTGCAATTTACAATTGCCAATTAGTAAAAAAGTGCATGGCACATTTCGCACAAGCAAATAAAACCAACGGAGACCAAACCTAATGAAAACTGCAAAATCAAAAAACAAACCCTCGAAAGTAGAAACGCAATATTGCAAAACTACAACTGTAAATGGAGTAGTGCGCTTAAAAATGCTGCAATATGTAACCGCAAAACTTACGCCCATGCATGAACACATCCGCAACTATTACCCTGCCGAAACGCGCATTGGGCAAGTGGTTACCATAGGCGGTTGTTTTTCTATGTTTGTAATTGAGAAACGCATTGCTAGTAAAGATTGGGAATGGGCGTTTGTGCAAGCGGTGAAACAATACCGCGCAGACAAACGGCTCACTGCATAAAGCACTATAGCAAACCAAATCCAACAGGGCGCAGTAACCAATGCTGCGCCCACTAACTAACAACGGAGACTAACGACAATGAAACACAAATTAGAAAACAAACAGGGTAACCAGAATGCACTAACGCTGGCGCTCGTGCTGGCAGTATGCGCGAACACTGCTGCTAAAAGCAGGCGGGCGGTATTGCTTGCAGGCACTATAGCGGCAGGCATGGAAGCGCAGGAAGTGGCACAATGCCAAGCCAACGCAAAGCGGGTTTTAGATGCGCGTTTTTAGCGCCTGACAGCGCAGGCATTGCCAGAATGCCTATTTTTACAGGGTAAATTGGTACTTGACAGCGGGCTAGTTTGCCTGTAAAATTCTAGTAGTTCGGGGGGCTAACCCTGAAACAGAAAACGAAAAGGAGACCAAACCTAATGATTGCAAAAGAAACCAAGCAGGTAGATATCAAAATCGGCAACGATACCAAGTCCGTAACAATATGGCGGTACAGCGCAGACCATTGTTGGATTTGCAATACGCCAGTGCTTGTGCGCTTCCCAACTGGCAGAAAAGTGCATTTGACCTTCGACACTACGGCGCACGAGCGTAAAGACGGTACATATTTTTTGCATGCAACTGGTTACCGCAATTCCAACGTTGCAAAAGTTTACGCTTGGGGCAATGGCGAGCTTGCAACTAGCAAGTGGCGCGGGTAACAGGGAGACCAAACCTAATGAACAAAATAAGAACCATAGATATAGAGCCAACTGCAATTGCACAGTATGCAGCCGCGCAGGGCGCAAGCGCTGCAGACCGCCCGCCCTATGCCAGCAGCAATAACGGTATGGCGTTTGCAGTTGGGCTATGGGCGCGGGAGCGCGGCATAACAGTTTTTAGTGTGCATAAGTCTAGCGGCTATAACTACATTCTCAACGATACCTACAAAATTAAACTATACACAGAAAAAGGAGCGCAACGATAATGATAAACTCAACAAGCAAAGTAGACAGGCTGCCACACCTAATAGCGTATGGCGAAGCATACAAAATTGCAGGCGGTAATATTGCCGCTATGCACGAGGCAGACGTTGCATATTACAACGCTGAAACTGCAGCGGATGCGGCAGATGCTGCGGCGTACAGTGCCGCTTACCGCGCTACACTGGATGCAGCAGGGCGTGCATATTATGCACAAGCTGCGCACACTAACTAACTAAGGGAGACCAACAATAATGCAACCGTTAACAGAGGTAATACCAATGGAAGTAAACCCAATGCATAAGGAAATTGCAGACCTAAAAACCCTGCTTACCAAAATGCAACCCGATAACTGGAAAGCCAACGAGCGCAGGATGTTACGCATGCGCGATTTTATTTCTACTACGCAACGAGAACTGCGGGCGCTGGCAGAACAACTAGAAACAGAAATGATTGCGCACATAGATTTGCACGGCGATATTGAAATAAGCGAAACGGAACGGTTATACGTTGGCAATACCAAAACCAACAAAGCCATTGGCGATGGGCAGGGAATAACAATGGCAGTGCTAGAGGCAGGCGGCGGCAATTTAGAATTGCTTACCAGTGGCGAGGGCGGGGTATTGGCTAGCCAGCCGTGGAAGTATGGCGCAGTAAAGGCGCTTATTGGCGAGGCTAAAATGGCGGAATTGTTTTCAGTAGAGGTAAAGCAGGATTTGAAAACAGGCAAGGCGCAGCGCGTGGTAAAAAGTTACGATAGCAAATTTGGCGCTTGACAGCGATTGAACTAAGCAGTATTATTTACAGTATAGGAGACCTAACAATGAGCGCAAAAGCATTTGATTGGATGCCAGAGTATTTTGTACCAAGTGTTTACGGCGGGTTACTGCCTGCCGCATTGAGCGTAGAAAAGAGCAACGCTAATTTCCGCAATGGTTACCTAACTAGTAACGAGACAACAGTAGAGCGCGTGGTAGACCGTTTCCAAGCCGCGGGGCAGGTTACAGCGGCAGATGGTATACGCGTATTGGGGCAGGTTGCACAGGATTTACTAGACCTGTGCATAGAGGCAGAACCAGACGAACCGTTTGATTGGGCAGTTATACAGAATTCAATAAATGCGTTGCGCAGTTTGCTAAAATGAGCCGCGTTAAGGTAGATATGCAGTTTACGTTTTTTGTGGATGCCAACGCGGGCAATGCCATTAACAGCTACTGCGCGTGGAATAGGTTGCAGCGCAGTAGCGTATTGCGCCAAGCCGTAAATAAGTTTTTGCAGGTAGAAGCAGGCAATATAAATGCAAACACTAATGCGGATGTGCGCAAGGCGCTAACACTGTATACTAAAAACCAGTTGCGAAACAAAAAGCCATGAGCGTAATTGTTGCATTGAGCGGCGGCAAAGCCTCCGCATACTGCGCACATTGGGCGTTAAGCAATTACCCTAAACAGGAAGTGGTTTTATATTTCAACGATACAAAATGGGAACATGTAGATTTGTATCGGTTTTTAGATGATTTGGCAAAATACTTTAAACATGAAATTATATTTGATACAGATGGGCGCAGTCCAGAGGAGTTGTTTTACGATAATAACGCACTGGCAAATAACAGGATGCCATTTTGCAGCCGCATTCTAAAAGCAGAACGGCTGCAAAAGTTTTATAAACATAACGACACGCTGGTTTTTGGTATTAGTGCGGATGAGCCGCAACGCGCAATCAGAATTGTAAACGTTTATAATGCGGTTGCACTGCAAACAAAAAAGATGTTAAACTTATTTTTCCGCTCATAAAGGAAAAAGTAACCAAGCAGGATATAAATAAATTTTTACAAGCCGCAAACATTGTAGAACCGTTATTGTATCGGTTAGGGTTTGCGCACAATAACTGTTCGGGCGGTTGTGTTAGGGCAGGCAAAAAGCATTGGAAGTTACTTTACGAAAAATTGCCAGAGGTATATGCAGAGCGCGAAAGGGTAGAGCGGGAAATGCGCGAATATACAGGTAAGGATATATCATTTTTTAAAGACGAAACATTGGCAAACTTTAGGGTTCGTTTAGACCAAGCTAGGTTGATAGATAATTTACAAACGCGCATGCATTTTGAATTAGAGGATGAGGTTGAAACAGAATGCATTGGAATTTGTGCCACTACAGCGTAAAATATCAACTATACTTACTGTTATTACCAAAGGAGGCAAAGCACAAAAATAAACCGAAGCCTGCAGCGCAAGCAGGCAGTAAACCAATTCCATTGGTTGAATTGGACTAGAGCGAATAAAGGAGACTAGTTACGATGAGCGATGCATTACAGACAATAGAACAGGTTTTGGTTACGGGCGATTTATCACGGTTTACAGCCGAACAAAAAATAACGTATTACGAGCGCTTATGCGAAAGCCTAGGGCTAAACAAACTTACCAAGCCGTTTGAGTATTTATCGCTGCAGGGCAAACTTGTTTTGTACGCAACGAAAAACTGCGGCGAGCAATTGCGCCAGTTGCACGGAGTAAGTATTACAAACCTCGTGGGGCAGCGCGTAGAGGATGTTTACATAGTAACCGCAACGGCAGTGGATAAACACGGCAGAACAGATTGCGCAACAGGCGCAGTTAGCGTTGCAAACCTGAAAGCCGATGCACTATGCAATGCGTTTATGAAGGCAGAAACAAAAAGTAAACGCAGGGTTACCTTATCATTGTGTTCGCTAGGCATGCTGGACGAAACAGAGATAGAGACCATTGCAGGCGCAGTCCGTGCAAATATTGCACTGCCTGTTACCAATGGCATTCACAAACAGATTGCAGGCAATGGCGCAGAGGCGGCTATTACCACAATTACCACGCTAAAAGAATTATGCTATTGGGCGTTTGGCGAATTTGGCGAGGATATTTTTCCAACAGAGGAAAGCGTAAAGCAGGTATTGCGCGACAATGGCGTTACTACTTGGAATAAAAATATCAACGTGCAGCAATGTATGGATATGCTTAGCAACGAGGCGAATTTGCAGACTGCTGGTTTTGGCATATCGGGAGCCGTGCAATAATGGAATGGCTGCCAATGATTTTTGCAGTATGCGGCTTGTTACTGGTTGCATTCTATTTTGCGCCTAAAACAGGGGTTTAGCGCCAAAACACTTGGTTACAGGGCGTTTAGAACGCGCCACAACGCAACCTAAGGCGTTTCTATAGCAAACCTATACTAAACTACCTTAGCGGCAAAACGTTTTGTTTATGCGCAGGCAAAACCAAATAGGCGGCAGCGGTTGGCAACCGAAACCAGCTAGTAGCGCATTACTGAATTTGTACCGTGTGCATGCAGGCATGGTTACAAAGCAGGCTAGAATAACAAACGGGCGTTTAGCACCTGTGCGCGTCGGCGCAGACCTAAACGCCCGCTATGTACCAAAGCAGGAAGCCGCGCATTATAATTTTTTGTAATGCGCGGGAATGGGTATCGGGATTGGGGGTGGGGGGCAGCATTTTAAAAACAACCTGTTACACTTTTGAAAAGCATATATAAATATATGCCTCACAGTATAGGAGACCTAAACATGATTACAGAAACACAAAACGAGAATGAAGCAAAGCAACTAATGGCAGAATGGGGCGTTGGCAATGATGGAGTGCGCCAACAAACCAACGATGTAGGCGTTGTGAATGCTTACCAGCTAAAACACGAGCGCATTATAAAAGAGGGTATACGGCACGGGCTGGCAGAAATTTGCGGCTATGGCGTAAAGCTTGTAAAGTATTGGGGCTTGCATAAAAGCAGCAGTCCAGAGGCAACCAATTTTTTTGAAATTTGCAAACTGGCATACGAGGAAAACATGGTTGATACGTTTTGGTTGGAAGTCTACGAGGATTGGAAAGCTAACGATTGGCGCGGGCAAAAGGGGCAGCGCCCAACTCCGCAACTGGCATTTGAGCGCGGGCTAATGTTATTGCAGCGTTTCGAAAACGAGCGCGAGGCAGACCGCATAAGGGTTTCAGAGAAGCAACCGAAGCGGGTATCATTGTTGGATGTAGAGGATACAAACGAAATAATCTAATGGCATTCAACGAGCAAGAGGCGGATAACGACGGCGCGGAAATAACCTACACAAGCACGGATTTTAAGCGCATGGTAGTTAGGGAATGGACGCTATACGCCCTGACCCACGTAAACGAGGATGACGTGTTGCAGTATAAAATCGTTGGCGTTACAGGAACGCAACTAGAAGCCGAAAGGTTTATTGCGGGAGACCCTGCAAAGTATTTGCGCATTGCAGAACAAAAACAAAGCAGGCAGTAATGGCAAACGTATTGCAAATTAGTTTGTGGGTTACCCTATTGTGCAAAGCATGCAGCGGAACTGGCATAGAGTGGCGCGAGCGTTTGCGGTTCGATGTAGAGGGCGATTTGCTAGAAGTGCGCGTTAGCACTGTGCATACATGCGAAGTTTGCACAGGCACAGGAAAGCAGTAACCAATGCAAGCCGCTAAAACGGATAGCAACCAAAACGAAATTGTGCAAGCGTTTAGAGGCATGAATTGCACAGTAGCATTGTTGCATGCAGTTGGAAAGGGAATACCAGATTTACTGGTTGGTTGCAGAGGGGTAAATTTACTAGTAGAGTGCAAAATAAAAACAGGCGTGCTAAACCTAATGCAAATAGAATGGCACAAGCATTGGAGCGGGCAGGTAACAGTTTGCCGAAGCGCAAACGAGGCAGCCGATTTAGTTTTTGAGACTTGGGATAAAATTGGTTACTTGCCGCTTACGCCTGACCTGCCGAAACTAAGCCTAACTACAAAAATGATACAGGCGTTAGTAACACGCCATAAAGGAAAAAAACAGTAATGCAACTATCTAAGAACGTAAACCAATTTATGCAAAATAAAATGCGCGTGGCAAAACTTGCCATAGCCGTATTTTGCGCAGCGGCGCTAATTACCCTGCTTGCTAATGCGCCGCGCACTAGCCAAGCAACCAGCGTAACGCCTGCCATTGCGCCAACTGCCACAGTTGCGCCAATGGTAGTAGGGCAGCCAATGATGCTTACAGATGCAAACGGTAATACGTTTATGATTATGCAGGGCAGCACGTTTTTTGTGTTTCCAAAACAGGAACCTACACAAAACCCAAAATAGCAAGCCTGCAAATTGCGCCAACTGCAATTGCAGGCGAACCAATAGAAACGCCACAACCATTCCAGCCGTTGCCGAGAGTAGGGCAATATCAAAACCTAAAACTGCGCCTTAGTTATTACAATCCAGCATTGGGCGGCACTAATTGCCATCCTGCAAATTGGGTTGCGGCGCATAATGGCATGCAAGGCGTTTGCAAGTCTTTACTGTTGGGCGAGCCGTGGTCTACGTGGTTAAATATTGGGGCAGCCTGCCCGATGAGTATTCCATTGCGCAGCCGTATTTACATAGAGGAACTAAACAAAAGTTTTTATTGCGTTGATAGAGGCGGGGCAATACAGGATTTGCCAGACGGCAGCAAGTTTATAGACCTGTTGCAGAAAAGCGCGGCTTGGTATCCAGACGCGGTAATTGTTACTGACAGGTATTGCCCTAGCGGTTGTTTTCTCGCTAACGGCTATGTGCTAGAATGACCCTAGCCATAAATACCGCAGCATGGCAGCAAGCGCCAGACCAAGAGCCAAACGCCTATGCAATATTTGAGCGCGTAAAGCCTGATTACAAAATACTGCGCACAGATAAAAAACAACCGCTAGTGTTTGACGGTTGGATTATGCACAACGCTAAAAGGGTTGCATTGGTTGAAACCAAATGCAGGGAACTAACCTACTACGAACACGAACACAAATATAAAAGCAAGTGGCTACTAAGCGAAAGCAAGCTAACAGGGTTGCAACGTTGCGCGGTAGACTGGCAGTTACCCGTGTATGGTTTTCTATATTTTATAAACTGTAAAATCCTGCTTACAATCAAACTGGTAAACAGGCAGGGCGTTATTATTGAGCGGGAGAAAAGAATTGTAAAAACAAAAGAAAAGTATTTAGGCGGCACAGAGGAAACAGAATGCGGGTTTGTGCCAATGCATAGCGCAACAATTATGCAATGGTTGGAAAATAACTAATAATAAAGTAAAAGGAAACAATTATTATGGATAGCAAATTGCAGGGCGTTTTGAAAAGCCGTAAGTTTTGGGCGTTGGTTGCTTCGCTGGTTGCGATTATTGGCGGGTTTTACACAGGGCAAATTCCAGCACAGGATGCAGCCAACAATTTAGTTATTGCGCTGGCGGTTTACTCTATTGCTACTGGCATAGATGATAATGGCAAAGGCAGCTAACACAAGCAATAAACAAATAGAAACGCTGGCAGACCTGACACCTGACACGCGCAACGCCCGCAAGCACAACCCGCGCAACGTTGGCATGCTGGAAAAGTCCCTAAACGAGGTTGGGGCTGCTCGCAGTATTGTTATAGACGAAAACGGCGTTGTGCTGGCGGGCAATGCAACCATCGAAGCCGCAGGGCGGGCAGGCATTGAGCGCGTGCAAGTGGTAGACGCGGACGGGGAAACAATCGTTGCAGTGCGCAGAACAGGGCTAACCCAAACGCAAAAAACAAGGTTGGCACTATACGATAACCGAACCGCAGAACTGGCAGATTGGGATGCAGACGTTATTGCAGACCTAATGGCAAATGAGCGTGCAATGCTGGATGGGCTATTTGAGAATAACGAGTTATTAGAACTAATCGAAAATATAGACCAGACGGGCAGCGCAGACGCGGAACCGCAGATAGATAGAGCCGCAGAACTAAACGAGAAGTGGCAGGTAAAACCGCAAGACCTGTGGCGCATTGGTAACCATCGGCTGCTATGCGGCGATTGCACAGTGCGCGAGGATGTGCAGCGCGTTATGGGCGGCGAGCAGGCGCAAATGTGTTTTACAAGTCCGCCTTATAATCAGCAATTACAAACACAATCCCAACCAACAGGCATGCACAAAAACAATAAATGGTTTAACCGTTTAGATGCAGCCTATGCAGACAATATGCCTGAAAGCGAATATCAAACTTGGCAGGTAGAAGTTTTAAATATCGTTTTCGATGTGGTAAAGGAAGGCGGCGCGTGTTTTTACAATCATAAATACCGATACAGAGAACGTCGCCCGATTGTGCCGTTAGATTGGATACGCAAAAGCAATTGGGAAATGAGACAGGAAATTATTTGGGATAGGGGCGGCGGAGTTGCTGCCAATGCGGAAATGTTTATTCCAAGCGATGAGCGTATTTATTGGCTAGAAAAAACAGGGATGCACATTTGGAATGGTATCGGGATTAATAGCACAACGGTTTGGTCCATTCACCCACAAGCTAATAATGGCACTCATGTTTGCCCGTATCCATTGCAATTATTACAACTGCCAATTTTATGCGTTAGCAACGAAGGCGCAATAATTGTAGACCCATTTTTGGGCAGCGGAACTACAATGGTTGCTAGTGAGAATTTACAGCGCAAATGTTTTGGAATAGAGATTAGCCCGAACTATTGCGCGGTAATATTAGAACGCATGCAAACCGCGTTTCCAGCGCTGGCGATTGAGCGCATAACATAGAATGCCAAAACAAAAACAAACGGGGAATAAACGCCCTAAGCCAAAAATGGTAGGCGCAGGGCGCGGCAATGTTTTTCCGCCTGTTGAACATCGTTTCAAACTTGGAAACAAAGCCGCAGTTGGACACGGCAGACCGCGTACCATTGGAGAACTGCGCGAATATATCCAGCAGCTAGGCGAGCAGCCAAGCGGTTTGCCAGAACTTACAAGGCTTGATTTATTGTTGCGCCAAATGTATGCAAGCAAGAATGCGGGAGACCGCGCAAACGTTTTGAAATATGGTTGGGGCAATGTGCCGCAGCCAATAGGCGGAAGCGATGAGTTGGGACCGATACAAATAGAAGCAGTAGAGGCATATAGTTTTGACGCTGCAGTTGCCGCGATTGCGTTTAGACCAGACACAAATAGCACAGACTAAACAGAAAATCGTTACCGTTGCTATGGGGCGCAGGTGGGGCAAAACCACTATGGCAGGCGCACTGGCAATTAGCAGTGCATGCAAGGGCGGTATTGTTGCATGGGTTGCGCCTACGTATTCCAATAGCCGCCCGCTATGGCGGTTTGTAGAGCGCGTAATTACCAGCGAACCACGGGCGCAAGCCAGACGCGCAGAGCGCACAGTTGATTTTTATAACGGCGGCAGGCTTACAGTTTACAGCGCAGATAACGATATTAGTTTGCGCGGCGAAACATTTGACCTAGTGATTGTGGATGAGGCAGCCCGCATACGCGAGGAGACGTTTACCGATGTGCTGCTACCTACGCTGGCAGATAGAGACGGGCGCATGTTTATTGTTTCTACTCCCAAAGGGCGCAATTGGTTTTGGCAGCAATTTATTGCAGGCATAGAGGCAAACAGTTATTGCGTTAGTTTTACAGCGCCAAGCGCGGCAAACCCAATGCCAAGCATACGCAACGCGGCAGAACTAGCCAAGCAAACGGTATCGGATAGAACCTACAGGCAGGAATGGTTAGCAGAGTTTGTAGACGATAATGCAGGCGTTTTCAAGGGCGTTAGGGAATGCATTAGAGACCATGCAACCGAGCCAGAACCCTATAAAAGCTATGTAATGGGTATAGATTGGGGCAGGGTAAACGATGCAACGGTATACACTATTATTTGCGTAGAGGATGCGCAGGTAGTTTGCATTGAGCGCATAACGCAAACCAGCTATGCAATACAATTGGAGCGGCTGCGGCGTTTGTGCGAATTGTGGAAACCTTATGATATACTTGCAGAGGCTAACAGTTTAGGTTCGCCATTAGTGGAAGCACTGCAGCAATTTGAGTTGCCAGTGCGGGCGTTTCAAACTACAGCCACAAGCAAGCCGCCGCTAATAGATGCACTAGCGCTGGCAATCGAGCGCAGGGATATTGGGCTAACAGACAATCATTTTTTGATAAGCGAATTGCAGGCATACCAAAGCGAGCGGCTAGTATCGGGTACAATCCGTTTTAGTGCGCCCGCAAACATGCATGATGATATGGTTATATCCTGCAGCCTCGCTTGGAAAGCTGCCAAGCTAGGCAGTAGATTGGTTTTATTTGAGGCGTAAGAATTGAGCTACACAAAAACCAAACTGTTTGACGCTGGCATAAGCAGCAAAAGCGTTATTGCTATTCCTGCTTGGGCGCAACAGATGATAGACAATGGCGGCGAAGTAAATTCCACAGTAGACGCTTATAACAAAACTCCGCAGCTATACAGGGCGGTTCAAATGCGGGCAAATGCATTGGCGGCAATGCCATTTGTATTGCGCAAAAACGACAAACTAACCTCGTGGATATACCCGCAATCGCTAAACAAAATCCTGTTTGAAATGGAAGCCTCGTTACTTGTAAGCGGCGCGGCTTACTTGCTAAAGATGCAACCCACAAACGGCGGCAAGCGCACAGTTGGGTTGCAGGTGCTAAACCCTACAACGATGCGCACAACCTACGACCACCGAACACGGGAAACCCTGTTTACCCAACAGATTAGAAACGAAACGTTTGGACCGTGGCAGGCAGACCGCTTGGTTTATATGCGCGAGTTTAGTTTTCAAGACGAAGTAGGCGCAGGCATTGCGCCTGCAAAGGTTGCGTTACCTGCTGCCATTCTACGAATTGCAATGAGTGATTTTGCACACGGGTTTTTTAGCAGTGGCGGGCAGCCGCTAACCCTGCTAAGCATGCAGGGCAACCCGCCGCCACAGGAAATAGAACGCACTGAAAGGTTTTTCAAACGCACAATGCAAGGGGTACGCAACGCGTGGCGCGTGCTGGCAGTTAGAAGCGAAGTAACCGTTACGCCAATTACACCTGCCCTAAATACAATGGCAATGGAGGAATTGCAGACAGTTACAACGCGGGAGATTGCAAGCGCGTTTGGTATTCCACTAAGCCTGCTAACCAGTGATAGCGCCAACTATGCAACTGCAATATCAGACCAGCGCATGTTTTACGAAAACACAATCAAGGCGCGGTTGCAGTTTTACGAGGATGCATTCAATACCCAACTGCTAAACGAAACGCAAACTACTATTCGGTTTACGCCCGAAAGCCTAAGCGTATACCAAGAGGACGAAGCAGAGCGCAGTAACGCATTGGTAAACCTAGTAAACGCTGGAATGCCATTGCGCGATGCAATGCTTATATTGGGCTATAGCGTAGAGGAAGTAACAGGCACAGATGCCACAGTAGAAACCATTAGCAACGATGCGCCCGTGGTTATTGCCAAAAGCAAGAAGCCTGCAACCGTTAGTTTGCAAGAGCAACTAGCAGACGAATACGCAAATGCAACCCACGTGCAACAGGTGAAAGCCGAACTAAAAACTTGGCAGCGCGTGGCGGCAAAATCCATTGAGCGCGGCAGGGAATTTGAATGCCTGCAAATACCGCCTGAATTGGAAACGTTTATAAAATCACACTTGCAGGAACCGAGCGCATATTTAGAACACGTATTCGAGGACGGGGTTATAAAGAGTTTGGTTTTGCAGACCAAAGCAGAGAAAGCAGTTGCGGCAAAAGTGCGGGCGGTATTCAAGCAATATGGCAACCAGATAAAAGCAAAGGCGGCACGCGGGATTGTAGACCATGTAGCAGCCGATGAGATGTTTAGCACGCTGGCAAAAAGAATAACGCCCGTGCTAACCAATGTTTACACAACGCAAATACAGGCAACCGAAATAGAAACAGGCGTACCGCTGGATACCGAGCGCTACCAAACTGCCGCGCAGGAATGGGCGGCAAAATATAGTTATGGGGAACTAAAACTTAACCTTACAGCTACAACCATAACTAACGTGCAGCGCATGGTAAGTAAGCTAGTGCAAGACCCAACGCTAACGCCCGCAATGGTTGCGGCGGGTTTGTTTCCAACGTTTAGCGATTACCGCGTGGCAATGATTGCCACAACGGAAGTAACCAGAGCCAAGAGCGCAGCAGTAAACGGTTATTACGATGGGCTAACAGAGGATGGGTTAGACGTTGTGCGGCGTTGGGGTACAAAGCTAGACGAAAAGGTTTGCCCGATTTGCGGACCGTTGGATAATAAAAAAGAAGAAACATATAAAAAAAAATTCAATGACGGACCGCCCGCCCATCCCAATTGCCGTTGCAGAATAGGCGTTGAGGTAAAAGCGGAGAACACAGAGGAAGGGCGCGGAGAAGTTATTGCGCCAACGATACCGAAGCCGAAACCAGTAAAGCCCGTTGCGCCCAAGCCAGTTATTGCAGTGCCAACAGTTGCGCCTGTGGCAGTTGTGCCGCCGTTGCCTGCTGCGGTATTGCCTGCCAAACTACAAACAGGAAAAGAAATATTAGACCTCGTAAAAGAGTTGGCAGCCAATGACCCTAAGCGTATAGAAACAAGCAGGCTGCGCAAACAGTTAGCGGAATTAGACGCGGCGTTTCTTAAGTTTGTGCAAAAACCAAAAATTCAACGTAGTAATTTTAGTAGTTCGGACGAATATTGGGAAGCATACAATAAAGACTTCGACGAATATAAACGACTTAAGGCAGAGCTAGACGACGCCAAAACAGTTTTCCGCGCAGCAAATATTAGCATACAACTAAAAGTAGGCGAACTGCTAGCGGTTCAAAATTCAATACCTATAAAATTAAGCACTGACCCTGAATTTGCGCAATTGCAACCGTTAACAGACAAAGACTTATTAACAAAACGCGAGGAGCAAATTGTAAAATATATTTCTAGTTGGGTGAACCCTGCTATTGTGCCAAACGCGCAAACTTTTGGGACTTTGTATAGCACAGATAAAACACAAGGAAGTTTTTACAGCCCAACCAGTTACCGCAAAAGTTTTATTAACTTTGGAAATAGTTATACTGACGTTTCAATTGTGCATGAGTTAGGGCATTTTATAGATAACGAAACTTTAGCAATAAACAAAACAACGGGGCTAAAGGAAACTACAAATGTAGCTACTAAGAAGTTTTTCGACAAACGAACCTCTGGTGATAAGTTAGAGCTATTAAGTAGCGCATTACCAGCATCGGGGTATACAGAGGATGATAAATACAAGCGCGATAAATGGCGCGATGCGTACACAGGCAGAGTTTATAAAAATTCAGATGATACGGAAGTGTTATCTAATGGAGTGGGCTATATGTACGTAGATGCAGTAGGGTTTGCGGAATTTGACCCGCAGCATTTCGAAGCAACAGTAAACTTGTTGCGAGGTATTGCGCCATGACTGAAATTGAAATTTTAGGTGAACGCATATTTATTAACAACCTAACTATTACAGGCAAAAATCCACAAGTCGTGAAATTATGCAAGAACCTTATTGTATTATTAGAGCAACGAATGTTTTATTCCAGTAACGAATACACTTTATCGCAAATGGCAATTGAAAATTTTGATGCCAAAATTATTGCGGGCGATGCGCTTAGTATTCTAAAACCTAAACAGGGAACGTTATACTAATGGCAGAAAAGGAAGCAGGCATTAGTTTTGAGAATGTGCAAGCGTTTATAACTGCATTGTCTACAATGCCAACGAAAGAAATTTTGCGGGAGTTGGTAAACCAAACCAGCATAAAAGCACGCGAGCGGATTGCGCTAAGACCAGCGCCAACAGGGGTAACGCCAAACACAAGCGGGTTGCATAGCACAGGCAATATAAAAACTCCGCAACGCGCATTCTATGCACGCGGCGAAGGTGGGTTTTATGTGCGCAAGAATGGCAGCATGAAACCTAGCAAAAAACGCTCGCAGGATTTGCAACAAAGCTGGCGGCGGGAAAGCACATTATCGGGGCAGGGAATGGTTGTGGATGTTAGAACCACGGTAAGCTATGCAGGTTACGTGCAAGGCGGAACCAATGACGAAATCGGGCAAAGCCAAGTTATGAAGGATAGAGGCTGGCAAACAACCGATGCAGTGGCGGCAGACGTAGAACAGGAAGCGGGAAAGATAATGAATAACGTATTTCGCGCCAAATATAGTGAATGGCTTACAAGCCATGGAATAACCAACACAGTTGCCTAAAGGAACTAATATGGATGCGCCACAATCAACCCTAAGCCCGAAAAAACCAAAACGGATGCCTACGTACCCACGTGAAAAAGCAGAACACGAGGAATACACAGAGGGCGCAGCCTGCCCAATAGAAACGCAGGATGTAGCGGCAAACCTAGCCAACAGGCAGAAAGCAATTGAGGTTGCAAACTATGGACCGTTAGACCCAAGCGAACCCAACACGGAATATTGGCAGGCAGCCGCAGACCGTTGGGAGCTAAGCGTTGAGGAAGTGCAAACTGCGCGTTGTGGCAATTGTGCTGCATTCAATATCACAACGCCAATGCAGGAATGCATAGCAGAGGGCGTAGGCGGCAGCGAAGCCGAAGCAATGGTAGATGCTGGCGCACTAGGGTTTTGCGAAGTGTTTGATTTTAAATGCGCGGCGGCGCGGCGCTGCGATGGTTGGATTGTTGGCGGACCGATAACCGATGAGTTGGCGAAATCATTTGAACCAGAACCAACAGACCCTAACGATGCAGACGGTTACGAGGAATGGGCAGATGAGGAGCCGCAAGTTGATTTTAGGAAAAACAATGGTAATATGGTTGCGCCTGCAATAAAGATTGCAGCGCCGCAATGGATGCGGGCTAATGCGCGGCGCGGCTTGGAGTGGGTGAAAGAGGGCAAGGGCGGCGGAGGGCTAACCGCGCAGACAATGCAGGAAGCGCGTACAATGGCTGCAGGCACGGTAAGCGATGATAAGGCAATGCGAATGGCAGCATGGTTTGCACGGCACATGGGAGATTTGGAAGCGCCTGCCGCAACTGTAGGCGCAGAGGGTTACCCTAGCAATGGAGTTGTGGCGCATGCATTGTGGGGCGGCGGTTCGGTTACAGATAGCGAGCGGGCGGCAGGTTGGGCGCGGGAGCGCAGCGCAGGCGATGGAGAAGCAAAAGCAAAGTATGGCGCGGCTGCGCGGCGCGATATGATGCCTAGCGATTTTGTGCTAAGCGATGAGCGCAAATTTCCAATAATGGATGCAGAGGATATTACGGCAGCGGTAAACAGTTGGGGCAGGTACAAAGGGCGCGTTACGTTTGCGCAGTTTAAAGAGCGGCTAACGCGGTTGGCAAAGCGCAAAGGTTTAGATAGTGCGTTGCCGCAGGCTTGGAGAGTTGATTTAATGAAAACAGTAAACGAAAATTTTATTGGCGGCGAAGTAAAAGCGTTGGGCAATGGCAAGTTGGGCGGTTACCTAGTGCGGTTCACCACAGAGGCGCAACCAGACTTGCAGGGCGATTACTTTACAAAGGATACCGAACTAGGCACGTTTACAGACCTGCCCGTTTTGTATCACCACGGCGCAGATAAAACTATTGGCAAGCGCGTTATTGGGCGCGGCACAATCAAGCAGGATGCAATCGGGCTATGGGTAGAAGCACAGTTGGCAATGCGCGATGAGTATGAAAAAGAAATTTACGCATTGGCAGAAAAGGGCGCGTTGGGTTGGAGTAGCGGCGCAGTTAGTCATTTGGTAGAACGCGAATATAAATCTGAAAAAATCGCGTGGGTAAAAACGTGGTGGATTGCGGAAGCAAGTTTAACGCCAACGCCTGCCGAAGCGCAGAACGAAGCGTTTACTATAAAGGGGAATGTTATTGCAATGCCAGAGGAAGCGCAGCCCGTTTCGGCAATGCAAACACAAACCATTAGCGATGATACAGAAACATTAGAGGAAACTAAAACAACTATGGAAGCAAACGATGTTACGGAATTGAAAGCGCAGATTGCGGCGCTTACTGCGATTGTAAACGAGCCAAAGGTTGAGGCAGGCAAAATGGCTCCAGTAGTAAAGAGTTTGGGCGGCGACCATGACGGCGGAAACGCATTCAAGCATTGGATACGCACAGGGCAAATGAATTACTACACGAAAAACAACGAGCAGGATTGGAGCGCAACCAAGACGAATGCGTTGAATGAAGCCACAGGCACAGAGGGCGGTATCCTAGTGCCAGAGGGTTTGAACGCAAGCATTATTGCTAAGCGCGATGAGATGAGCGTTATCCGTGCAAATGGCGCATTGGTTATTACAACCAATTTGGATACTGTGCAAGTGCCAGTGGAAAACGCCCGCATGACAACTGCGATTGTTGCAGAGAGCGGAAGTTATGTGGCGGCAGAGCCAACGTTTACAAGCAATAGCGTTACGGTTTACAAGTTTGGCAACCAGTTGCGCCTTACCGATGAGTTGCTTGCAGATAACCAGACTAACCTTATGCCATACCTTAGCAATGGGCTTGGGCGTGCATTTGGTTTGATGGAAAACCAATACTGCATTGCAGGCACAGGCAGCAGCCAGCCAAAAGGTTTGCTAACGGGCGGCACTGCGGCGATTACTGCCGCCAGCACAACGGCGATTACCGCAGCAGAGTTGGTAAGCCTTTACCATTCACTGCCAGAACCCTACACAACTAACCCAAATGAAGTTGTGTTTATTACTCGTAATGCAACGCTTGGCGCGTTGCGGGCGCTTGCTTCGTCAAGTGTGTTTACATTCAATTTGCAGCCGCAGGGCGACCAAGGTGCGCAGCAGTTGTATGGACACAAGGTAGCGGTTAGCGGTTATATGGAAGCCGCCACAACTGGCAAGAAATCCCTGCTGGTTACTAACCTCGCTGCTGGTTACATTCTCATTGAGCGGGCAGGAATGGTAATGAGCCGTAACCCATATTTGCTGCAGGCAACAGGTCAAGTTGCCCTGTTCACAACGATGCGGTTTGGCGGCACTACCACGGTTGCCGAAGCAACGCAAATTCTTACACAGGCGTAAGAACATGTTACTTACATTTGGCACTGCCTGCTGCGGAGTTACGGAAGCTGGCGCAATTTGGGCAGCCGCAGACGGTGAAACGCTAGAGGTGGATGCAGTGCTTGGCGCTGAAATGCTGCGCGTTGGTTATGCAGTGTTAGCACAAGCCGCCAAAGCCGAAGCGCCGAAAGCAAAGCCAAAGGCGAAGCAGGCAGACTAATGGCATACGCAACTGCTGCGCTCGTGAAAACATATTTATCTATTACAAGTGTTGCCGATGATACTTTAATAGGCACGTTGATTACACGAGCGCAGGCAGTTATAGATAACTATACGCATAGAACGTTTGAGGTGTCTACCAATACTACAAAGTATTTTGACAGCTACAGAAACGTTACCAAAACTACACTATTGTTTAACGAGGGCTTGGAGTTGGCAACTGCGCCCACTACAATAACCAACGGCGATACAACGGTTTTGGTTTTGAATACTGATTGCGTAACGTTGCCTGCAAATGCTAGCCCGTTTTATGGAATAGAAATGCTGCGCAGCACGTCTAACTACTGGACACAAACCGCAGCAGGCGATAACCAGCGGGCAATTAGTATTCTAGGGAAATGGGGTTACAGTTTGACTGCGCCCGATGATATAGTGGCGGCAACCATTCGCCTAACTGCATTTTTTTATCGGCAGCGCGAAAGCAATGCGGATTTAGATAGAGCCGTTAGTGTGGCAGATGGAATGGTTTTACTGCCTAGCAACCTGCCCAATGATGTTATTGGCATGTTAGAGCCGTATAAGCGGTTTGCGGTGTGAGTAACATAAGGGCAATTGCAAGCGCACTAGCGGCGCTTACCGTTTCGTATACGGCAGAGGCAGGCGGCACGGTTACGCCAACTGCCTACGATGTGCAGCAACTGCCGCCAACGGTAGCGGCGGCAAACCTGCCAGTAAGGTTGATTGGTACGCAACGCGGAGATAGCAGCGCAAGTTTCAACGCTATAACCGCAGGCACAGGCAGCACGAGGGTAGACCATTCAATAAGCGAATTGGCGCTAATTGAATTAGTAGGGCTAAGCAGAATGCAAGACGAGTGGTGCGATACAATGCGCTACATGGATGCATTGACGGTTACACTACAAGCGGCACGGAGTATTTATACAAAGTGCGAGATAACAGGCGCGAGCGCGTCGCGCAGCGTGTTTGAGTATCCAAACGGAAGTGGCGAATACTTTTATGGATGCCAAACGATTGTGAGTATTACGGAATATCAGTAGAGGAAAAACATAATGGCAGTATTTAGCGGTAAAGGTTTGGTAGTAAAGTTTGGTTCGGATACCCTTACGCATGTGCGCAGCGCAAGCGCAACGGATAGCATGGATACAATTGAAATCACGGCGGCGGCGGATACTGTAAAGAGTTACATTACCACTACCACAGGTTACGAGGCAAGCGTTGAAATGCTATACGATGACACAACCGATTTGTTCGACACAGAGCTAAAGGTCGGCACTAGCGGCGCGTTTATCATAAACCCTGAGGGCGTTTCGGTTGGCGCAATCAAACTAAGCGGCACGGCGCTTATAACCAGCGTAGAGTTTTCAGTGCCTTACGATGGCTTGGTTACTGCAAGCATTTCGCTGCTTGGCACAACTGCGCTTACTGTAGGCGTGAACTAGCAATGCAACTAGCCAACGATAGGTTTGGTTTGCAATGGGAAGTTGTAGAACTAAAGCAACGGCACATTGAAAAATTTTCCGAACTGCATAAAGAGTTTGAGGAAGGTTTACCAATGCCAAAATATCGGGGGCAGGTTGTAAGGGCGGCAATAGAAAGCGGTTGGTTTTCGTTTCCAGTTGTAACCGCTGCGGATGTGGCAGAACTAAAAGCCGCAGCGGTTCGCTGGTTGAGTGAACGCATAACAGATATTTATGTAGAGGCAAACGAGATTGACCCAAAAGTTTAGTTGAGGCGTTGCGCTGCGCCCGCGATGGGAGCGCAGCGCCAACGGCACTAAGGTTGGCTTGGCAATCCGAGCGTTGGGGCGCATTACCAGAGGCAGGCGGGTTGCTAGACCAGCCCGCAGGCTTATTAAATAAAATGGCTGCAGTAAGTAATGTTTACAATGCATTTGTTACCATGCAGAGGCACACGGGGCAGCTAGTGCAATTGGCAAATTCTAATCCACAAGTAATAGCAACTGTTCGCAGAATAGAAAAATTGGAAGCAAAATTATATGGCTGATATAAAGGTGCGCATTGTTGCGGTAGATGAGGCAAGCAAGCCGCTAGACGAAACCGCCAAAAAAGCAAAAGGCACTGCCGATGCAATGAAGGGGTTATCGGCTTCGATTGGTTCGGTTGCTGCTGGAATGGGTTTGCAGATGGGGCTAACGTCTCTCGTTGGCGCAATGAAAAATGCAATCGTTAGCAGTTTTGAATTAGCCGATGCATTAGAGCAAAGCAAAATTGCATTTACAACCATGCTTGGCAGCGGAGAAGCTGCAGGCAAAATGCTAACAGACCTAAAAGCATTCGCAGACAAAACACCGTTTGAATTTCAAGATATACAAGCAGCCGCTAAACGCCTAATGGCAATGGGAACTGCGGCAGAGGATGTAATCCCAACGTTACGCGCAGTAGGCGATGCGGCTGCAGGGTTAGGCGGCGGCAAAGCAACCATAGATGGCATAACTTTAGCCTTAGGACAGATGGGGGCTAAGGGCAAAATTTCTACACAGGAATTGAACCAGTTGACAGAACGCGGTATCCCTGCTATGCGCTATTTGGCAGAGGCTGCAAAAGTTTCTACAGGTGAAATGGCGAAGCTGGTTGAAAACGGTTTAGTGCCAGCGGACAAAGGCGTAAAGGTTTTGTTGGAAAGCATGCAACGAGACTTTGGCGGGCTAATGGCGAAGCAAGCAGACACTGCTAGCGGCAAACTTTCCACAATGAAAGATTCAATGGCAAGCCTAGGCACAGAGGTTGGGCAAAGTTTTATCCCTGCCGTAAAAGCGGGCGCAGATATTATTGCGTATTTTTCTCAAAAAGCTGCGGACGCGATACATGCGAACCGCGAAACAAATAACACTATTGAACAAGTAGTAACTGCTTATAACAAGGGTTATATTTCACTTGAACAATATAACAGTGCCATTGACACGACAATAGATGGTAGTTACGACCTAACCGATGTAGACCGCTCGTTAGTGCATACGATAAAGGATGTAACTATTGCTAACGATTTGCTAAAGTTTGCGGTTCAAAAGGAAGCAGAGGAAGTAAAGATAGCAGCAGAGCGCTCGTCAAGTTGGGCAGACCAACTAGGTGAAACTACAACTGCGCTAGACCTAAGCACAAAAAGAACGGATGCAAATAAAGATGCAATAACGCGGCATAAAGAGGCGCTAGGGTTAGTAAGCGGCGTTGCTAATGATTATAGAAAATCAACTGCCGATAACGCGGAAGCAGCTAAAAACGCCCAAAAGAAAATAGATGACCTAACCAAAGCGCATGGCAAAAACCATGCAGCGTTATTGGCAGGCAAGGGCAGTATTGTAGACAATGCAGATGCAATCGAAAGGGCAAACATTCAAGCAGAGCGCGGCGCAATTTCATTTGCGAACCTGCAAGAGCGTTTTGCAAACCAAGAAAATATAGATAACTACAACGAGCGCACGGCAGAATTAGGCGTTTCGCAAACCGAATTAAACGATGCACTGGCAAAGGGCGAAATCGACCAAAAGAAATTTGACGATGCAAGCGGCAAGTTAGCAGGGCGGCAAGCTGACTTAAAGGAATCTTTGGATAATAGCCAAATGAGTTTGGCGGATTACAATTTAGCGCAGCGAGACCATGCACTAGATGTAAAGGATAGCGCAACCAAGTTGGGCGAACTAACCGCAACACATAACACAGGCAGAACCGCCGTGCAACTGGCGGCAGCCGAACAAAACACTTACAACACAAAACTAAAGGACGCGCAAACAGAGTTAGAGAAAACAAGGCTGAAGGAATTAGAGTTGCGCACTTATGTAGCAACGGCTATTAAGGAAAACATTATTGACAGGCAAATTGAGCGCTTGGCAAAAGACACGCTAACCGCACAAGAAATAAAAGATATTCAAGACACGGCAGCGGCGTTTGGAATTGCAACCAGCGATAAAATCAAATTCCGTTTGATAGACGAAGCAAGCGCCACAGCGCTAGAAACAGTCGAAAAACTTGTTGCCGAAAATTACATAGAGGGCACGGTAGAGCAAAGCACGGCGCATAGGGCAATGGTAGAAAGTATCGGGCAGGATATTACAAACGGATTTTTACCAAGCATGGAGAAAGCAAAAAAGGCTGCCCAACTTGCATTGCAAGAGTTGCTATTATTCGAGCAATCCTATAACGGTTTGCAGAGTAAAGAAATTGTTTTAACAATTCGGCAGCAGAAAATTTTCGACGAGCAAGCATTTACAGGCAGGGAGATGGGGCAGGCGTATGGTTCGCAAGCGCAACCAGAGGCAAGCCCTGCCCAAGCACGCGCAGCAGCAGCGGCAGCAGCGGCAGCGGGCAAGTTTCAAGTTGGCGGGCAAAAAGGCGCAAGCGCAACAGGCGGCGCAATCATTGGTAATGGCGCTTGGCGGGCAACAGGCGGCGCAATGGGAATGGGAGGCGGTTACTTGGTTGGCGAACACGGACCCGAACTGTTTGACCCTGCTGGAAGCGGCAGAGTATTTAGCAACAATACTTTTAAGCAGTTGGGTTCGTCGCAGCAGAGCGGCGGCAATTTGCGCATTGGCACACTAAATATTTATGGCGTGCAAACTGCCTCGCAACTGTACGATGCGATTACCGCAGAGGCACGCGCAAGAGGGCTAACATTCGGCTTGAATTAACATGGCTAAACCAGAATTCAAGTTTTATTTAGACACACTAAACGATGGCACGTTTGCGGCAAACATAACCACAAAGGTTATAAGCGCAGACTGGCAATTAGGGTTTGCAGCGCCATTCGATAAAATGGCGCGAGACAATACCGCCTCGTTTGTGGTGAACAATGTAAACAGGGATTTTTCGCCCGAATACGCAAGCGGTGCATATTACGGCAACCTAACCACAGGCAGAGCAATAAAGGTTACCAGCACATATGCAAGCGTTACGCGTACCATGTGGCTAGGCTGGATTGCTTCGATAGCGCCTACAAGCAATAGCAACGGCACACGGCAAACAACTATAAACTGTTCGGGTTGGATGGAGCGTGCATTGCGAAAAGAAAGTTTGATACCCATTCAACTAAACAAACGCGCAGACGAAATCATTGCAGTAATTTTAGATGAGAGTGATATATTGCCGCCCTCGGTTATTGGCGTTTGGATACTTGGCAATTCCTTACTAGGCAGTAACACAATACTTGGTGCGGTAAGCGATTACTTTAGCGCAGATGTAGGCGATAGCACGTTTGCATTTGCGGGCGATTGGGAAGCCAATACAAGTGTGCATAGCGCCATAATGCAAACGGTAGACAGGGAAGCAGGCAGATTTTTCCAAAAGCGCGATGGCAAGTTGCAGTTTTACCGCAGGCTGCATTTTCCAACAGATGTAACGAGCCTCGTTACCGTTACCGATAAGAATAGCGAAATGGATTATGAGTTTGGCGCAGACGTTGCAAATATTGTGCAAGTGCAATACCAGCCGCGCAGCGTTGGCACGGTTGGCGATACAGTTGCAACGCTTGGCACGGCAACTGCAATTGGAGCCGCGAGCACATTAGATATTGAGTATCGGTTTACAGACGGGGCAGGCACTGCCATTGGCGCAACGGCGTTGATTACTCCAGCAGCCACAACCGATTACACAGTATTTGCAAACAATGATGGCACAGGCGCAAACCTAACTGCAAACGTTACCGCAAGCATTACCAGAACCAACGCAACTGCCGCAACCGTGCAATATACCAATACAGGCGCAGCGGGTTATGTAATGCCAACAAGCAAACTGCGCGGCACGCCACTAACCAAATACGAGTTGCAAACCTACACGGCAACCGATGCAACAAGTGTGCTTGCTTATGGAAAACTTGGATACACTAGCGATGGCGTACAGGATACCCTTACCGATGCTACTACGCTGGCGGACTATGAATTGAGTTTATTTAAAGACCCTGTAGGCAGGGTAAACAATGTTACGTTTGCGGGTTGGGATACAACGCTAACGCCAACGCTGCTAACCTATAGCATTGGCACGCGTATCACAATGCACGAAACGCAAACAGGCGTAAACGGAGACTGGTTTGTATTAGGCGAAACGCATAGATACAATTCGGGCGATTGGCGGGTACAATGGGTGCTAGAGGATGCAGGCACAATTATTTATTGGGCGTTGGGTTCGGCTGGTTATAGCGAACTTGGCGATACAACGTGGCTTGGACCGTTATAACTTTAGGAGTAAAAAAATATTATGCCGTGGACCGTACCGAGTGATAAGACCCAAGGCGATTTAGTAACCGCTGCTAGTTGGAATTCCTTTTTAGGAACAAGCGGCGATATGAGCCGCACAAGCGCGGCGGTAGTAACCACGGCTGGCGATATGGCTTATGCAAGCGCGGCAAACCAGATGGCACGTATTGCAGGCGGCACGTCTACCTATGTGCTAACTAGCAACGGTGCAACAAGCGCTCCAAGTTGGCAAGCGCCTGCTAGCGGCGGAATTACAATGGGCAAAGCAATTGCAGCCGCAATGATTTTCGGCTAACAAGTTTTACGGAGTAAAAGAAAATGGCTAATCCAAATATCGTAGCAGTCGCAACTATCAACGGTAATATGCTAACGGCGGCAGTTGGTACAGGTTCGCCCGATACCAGCATTGTTAGCAACGCAAGTAGTAGCGGCAAAATCTTTAAAATAAATTCGTTGTATGTGGCAAACATTGACGGCAGCGCAAGCGTGGATGTAAGCGTGCGCATGTATTCGCAAGCCGCATTAGGCGGCACGGCAACTGCTATCGCAAGCACTATTGCAGTGGCGGCGGATAGCACTTTAGTTGTAATAACTAAAGATAGTGCAATCTACTTGTTAGAAAATCAGAGCATGGGCATTTTTGCGAGCGCGAGCGGCGATGCGGTGTTCACCTGCAGCTGGGACGAAATCAGCTAACATGTTTGGGCTGACGCAAACAACAAAGGTTGGAAGGTTGCATAAAAGACCGCCTTATGTTATTGGTCCGATAACTTTTGAATATCTTGTGGTCGCAGGCGGCGGCGCTGGCGGAAGCACTTATGGCGGCGGCGGCGGTGCTGGCGCTTTTATTACAAGCACGGTTTCGTCAGCTTCACTTGTATACACAATAACGGTTGGCGGAGGCGGTGCTTCTCCGAGTAGCGGTGGCACTAACGATGGAACAAACGGTGTAAATTCATCGTTGATTAGCTCGGCGTTGTCTGTAACATCCACTGGTGGCGGAAAAGGTGGGTGCGGCAATCCCACGGCGTTTGATGGCAGTAATGGCGGAAGCGGCGGCGGCGGTGGTGGCGCCTCAGCGGGGTCGCACGCAGGTGGCGCTGGAACAACGGGTGGAAACAATGGCGGTTCGGGATTCAACGGCACTAGCCAACGCGGCGGCGGTGGAGGTGGCGCAGGCGCGGTTGGAACTAATGCAGGCGCACAAGCTGGCAATGGTGGCAACGGTTTGACTTTCGCTGGAACATATTATGCTGGCGGCGGTGGTGGTGGTTCAAATGCAGGCTCCGGCGGAAACGATTCAACTGCTGGACTTGGCGGCGGAGCGATTGGGCGCAACACAGATAGCGGCCCGAATACCAGTCCGCCATTGCCAGCAACAGTAAACACAGGCGGTGGTGGTGGCGCTAGTGGTGGACAATTTAGCGGCGCAGCAATAGGCGGTGCTGGCGGTAGCGGCATTGTGATAGTCAGATATTTAGGCGCACAAGCAGCGACAGGCGGCACGATTACGACCAGCGGCAGTTATACAGTGCACACTTTTACAAGCAGCGGAACTTTTACAGTAACAGCATAACATGGCACACTTTGCAGAACTTATAAACGGCATCGTGGCGCGGGTGATAGTGGTAAGCAACGCTGACACGGCAAGCAACGGCGTGGAGGATGGCGCAATCGGCGCGGCGTTTTGCCATAACCTGCTTGGCGGCGAGTGGGTGCAAACAAGCTACAACAATAACATTCGCTTTAACTACGCTGGCATCGGCTACACATACGACACGGCACGCGATGCGTTTATCGCGCCGCAGCCGTGGGCGAGTTGGGTGCTTGACGAGGCGACCTGCAGGTGGGTTGCACCCGTGGCAATGCCGAGCGAAGGTTTGTGGATGTGGGATGAAGCAACGGTAAGTTGGGTAGCGGTGTAATGACTAAAGCAGTTATTTCCAAAATGGAAAGCCGTGGAATTCCACGGGTATAAAAGCAATGGCATACGAGTTGGGAGTAGATGTTAGCAAGTGGCAAACGCCCGAAAAGGTGGATTGGCAAAAGCTAAAAACAGAAAGCAATATTAAATTTGTAATTGCGCGTTACAGTTATGGCATGCTGGTAGATAGCACATTTTGGCGGCACGGCTGGCAGGCAATGCGGGTTAGCGGGATTGCGCTTGGCGCGTACCAATTCTTAGTGCCAACGCAAGACGCGCAGCAGCAGGCAGGGTTGGCATTACAAATTGCGCGGCAGTTGGATATGCCATTTGTTTTGGATGTAGAGGCACGCGGGCTAACCGCAAAACAAATTGACGCTTGGCTAAACACGTTTCAACGCGCCAATGCTAGTGCAATGATTTACTGCAGCCAAACAAGCTGGCGGGAATGTTACGGCGCAGGTGCGCACAAGTGGAGCCATTTGCCATTGTGGGTTGCAAACTATACCGAGGCGGCTAAACCTGCAATGCCTGACGGCTGGCAGGATTGGGATATTTGGCAGCATTCGCAAAACGGCAGGCTGGCAGGTTATGGCGGCGCACTGGATTTAAACAGGCGCAAACTAAAATAACCAATGGACGAAATAAATGCAAGCGTACAGGTTGCGGTTAGGTTATCGTTACTAGAGGATAAGGTAGACCGCCTATTACAAATCCAAAGCGAGCAGGATGCACGCCAAAGGATTATGGAAGCGCAGGTTGCAAAAATGAGCGTGCTTGTTGGTTTTGTATCGGCAGGCGTTAGCGCAGTAATAACAGGCGCGGTTGCAATGTGGCGCGGCAGATAACTTTGGCAACCTATGCAGCATGATTATAAAATCGCCTGCATTAGTGATATGCACGTTGGCAGCACAGTTGCGTTACCAGCGGCGAAGCAATATGTTTTACCAGACGGGCAGGTTTTAGTTGCAAGCGTTGCGCAGTTATGGTTGCTAGAATGCTGGCAAAAATATTGGCGTGAGTTTCATTCTATAAAAGCAAAGCGCAGCGCCATTATTATTAACGGTGAGACTGTAGAGGGCGAACATCACGCGGCAAAACAAATAGCAGGGCAAGCCGAGGTTATGGAAGCAATGGCAGTAGAGTTATTGCGCTCGCATATCGGCAAGGTAAACAAACTTTATGTAACCAGAGGCAGCAGCGCCCATAGCAAGCAGCAAGGCATGGCAGACGAAACCGTTGCGCGTGAGTTGGGCGCGGTTCGCAATAGCGCAGGCTGGCATAGCGATTACAATTGGCGCATAGATGCAGGCGGAGTTTTAATTGACGTTGCCCATCATATAAGCGGCGGCGGTGTGCCGTGGATGGCAGGAAATAATGTAAGGCGGGCGGTAATGAGTTGCATATTGCAAGCCGTGCAAAGGTTCGAGCGCCCGCCCGATTTACTGCTGCGCGGACACGTGCATACTACGGCGCAGTTTGAATACGCAAATACAAAATGCATAATTAGCCCAAGCTGGAAACTGCGCGATGAGTACGCCCACAAAATAAATGCAGGCATTGCGCCAATTGGCGGCTTGTATATTTTGATAGACAAAGGGCAGGCGGCAGTAACCGTCAGAACCTTTGCGCCCAATGCAGAACGCCCGCATAAATTATGAAACGCAAAACAAAAAAACCAAAAATAAAACCGCAGTTGGTTAGTGCAATCGTTACAGAATTTACATTGTTGGATGCACTAACCGAAAGCTGGAATAGTGCGGCAAGCGGGAGCGGCGGCAAGACTGCAGCAGAGTTGGCAGTAGGTGCAAACCTGCATGTAGACACAGTGCGCAAACAATTAAAAGCAATGCTGGATAACGGCAAGGCGCGAGTTGGGTTTGAGACGCGGCGCGGTATAGACACACTGCAGCGCAAAGTGCCAGTTTATTTTTTGGTTGAATAACTGCATGCAGGTAAACACAATCATTCATGGCGATTGTTTAGAGGTTATGCAACAGATACCGAATGGCAGCGTAGATATGATATTGTGCGATTTACCCTACGGCACTACTGCATGTAAATGGGATACCATAATTCCATTTGAGCCACTATGGAGAGAATACAAACGGATTATAAAAAGCAATGGCGCAATAGTGCTTACGGCTAGCCAACCGTTTACTAGTGCGTTGGTAATGAGTAACCCAAAATGGTTTAGGTATGAGTGGGTATGGGATAAGGTAAATATGTTTACTAACCATATTAATGCTAAAAAAATGCCAATGAAAATACACGAAAACATTTGTATTTTTTACGAAAGTTTGCCAGTGTTTCATTCACAGAAACGCAAAGGGATACCTTATGGAAATGTTGGCAATAGTGTTTCGCCAATAACGGGTGTAATCGGAAATTCGCACGAAAATAAAACTGGCGAAATGTATGCTGCAAGTTTAATAAGAATAAAAGGAAGGTCTGGAGAACAGGGTTTTCATCCAACACAAAAACCAGTGGCGTTATTTGAATACCTAATAAAAACCTACACAAACGAAAATGATTTAGTTTTAGATAACTGCGCGGGCAGTGGCACTACTGGCGTTGCATGCAAAAACCTAAACCGCAATTTTATACTTATTGAAAAAGATTTAGCATATTTCAATATTGCCCAAACGCGCATTGCGGCAATTGAAAAACAAAATGTTTTATTTACTACAGGGAACCTGCATAAACACAACGAGCGCCTAATTGCTTAGAGCGCCCGTTGCAGAGGTAGGAGACCAATCCGACCTGCCGCAGTCTACCACAAGCCGCGCAATTGCAAACGGCAGGGGTAGAGCGCAAAGCAACCCAAAAGCGGTTACAAGCGAAAACCAGCCCTAGCGATGCCATTTGGAAGCGCCACAACGCAACCTAAGCGGTTTTGGGGCAATACCCTTACTAAACCCTCTATAGCGCCATTTTAGCGCCTTACAATGCCAGAACGCGCAAACGCCCTATATTTACGGCTAAAAATTGGTACTTGACAGCGGGCAAGTTAGGGCTTACAATACTGGCATACGGGGGCAATACCTCGTAACAGAAACAAACAGGGAGACCAAACCAAATGAGTAAATTCCAATCATTGCAGAGAGTAGAGGCAGCATTCAAAAAGGCAGGCGCAGTTATACAGCCGCTGGAATATTGCGTAGGCAGCGGTTACCGCGCAACAAAGGGCAACCGAGTAATTGAGTATTACACGCGAGCGGGTTTTCCAGACGAAGGCAAGCGCCTAGTAACCCAAATGTTTTCCCGCTCACCTTACAC
>Ga0222712_10001447_pt1 | contig 29265 bp, 44 predicted proteins | sample C33_657DmetaG_FD_165043 | JGI IMG/M metagenome (GOLD analysis project Ga0222712, IMG submission 165043) | Estuarine water microbial communities from San Francisco Bay, California, United States - C33_657D | ecosystem: Environmental > Aquatic > Marine > Unclassified | place: USA: California... | reverse complement strand
TGGAACGAGCAACTACTCTTTTAAGAGTGAGGCAGTTTGTTTTTCTTGGGGGAGCTTTTTCTTTTCTTTCTTTTTCTTTTTACCTTTTTTCTTTTTCTTTCTTTTCTTTTGTTGATGTTAATTAACTATAGCTATAGCTTAGCTAATAAGCTAACTGCTTTAAGCTAATAGCTAAAGCTTATTACACTAATAATAGTACTAATCTTACTAAACTATTACTAATATTACTAATCTTAATTAAAAATGAGTGACAATAGCTATAACTTTTTGAAGGCACAAGTGAAAATGTTTAATCCTAACTGGAGTGAAGAACAAGTAGATAAAGAATGTGAGCGCATCTTAAATGCAGGTGAGGGTGGAGAGGATGAGGCTTGCCTATATTGTGGATCGTAATCCAAAATTATTATAGTTTTTTTCGATTGTAATCTAAATTTATGATATTAATACCAGCACAGCTTGAAAGCGTAGGCACAAGAAAAGATAAGACTCTTAAGCTTACCTTTGGCACTAACGAACTCTCACCGGCACAAGCAGCTGAGCTATTTGGCACAGCTAATCAGTTCGGTTATCTTGCATTCAAAGATGAGAGCTTCAGACGTGAGGAGTTAGATGCTGTAGAATCACTTAAATCAGAGTTAGAAGATACGCTTAAGAAGCCATCTCAGAGATTGAGGGGTATAATGTTTAGAGTTTATGAAGCTGATAACGAAGGTTTTACTACATTTGCTAAATACTATGATAGTAAGATGGAGCAGTTAATAACACACTTTAAGAATAAGTTAGCATGAGCGAGGAAGACAAAGGACAAAATGTTACTCTCAAAAAAGATGCTATGCTTCAGGCACTTACGTCTACGCTTGGTAATGTAACTGAGGCAGCAGAGAAGATAGGCATAGCACGTAAGACTCATTACGAATGGCTAAAAGATGATGCTGAATATGCAGCTGCTGTAGCTTCGCTGAAGAATGTAGCGTTAGACTTTGCAGAATCGCAGCTTAAGAAGCTGATGGAGGGAGCAGAGCGCCAAGCTTTAACTCACGATGGTGAGGTAGTAACTATTAAAGATGCACCTAACACATCTGCTGTTATCTTTTACCTTAAGACACAAGGCAAGCAGAGAGGGTACATCGAAAGGCAAGAGCTGAGCACAGAGATAAAGAGCATTAACATAACTATAGACGGCACTAACATATGAGCGACAAGATAATAAGCACTAAGTACAGTGACCAAACGCTCGGAACTTACGTAGACTTCATGGCTTCTGGTGAAGATACTATCTCACAGATACAAGCCATCACAGGACTTAAGCGTGATGATATACGTAAGATTGATGTCACACAAATTGAAAAAATTGTGACAGCTTATGCCAATGGTTTAAAGAATGATGAGAAGGTATTTAAGCAATTCATAGAGATAGATGGTATTAAGTTCGGCTTTCATCCTAACCTTAAGAGCATGACCTTTGGAGAGTGGTTAGATCTATCAGAACTTAGTAAGAACTTCCCTCACCAGCTGCCTGAACTTATGTGCATTCTCTATAGACCTGTTACAGCTGAGATTAACTTGCAGTACAAGATAGAGGAGTATGACAGTGATGTGCATCTTAAATATGCGCCTCAAATGAGGAAGATGAATTTAGCCAATGTGAATGCTGCGCTGCTTTTTTTTTCGACACTCAGAAACGATTTAGTGAACAATACACCCGAATATTTAGAGCAGGAGCTGGAGAGGCTGAAGAGGGAGATAACTCAGTTAGCCGAAGAGGTGAAACATTAGCTTCAGTATATCAGTGGTGGCATGTAATCGAAGAGATGGCTGAGAGGGATGTAACGAAGTTCGATGCGATTACCAAGACAAGAGCCTCAACAATATTCACCCATTTAACCTATGCGATGGACTACGCTAATAGCATGCAACAAAAGCTAACTTAATTTCCACTATAAAGATATGAGCACAATTAACTACACATACAACGTAATAGTAGATAGGTTTAGACAGTTCGCAGCAGGGCATTTCCAACTGCGTAGGTTTACGCATGGTGAGATTAGCCAAGCTGACTTAGAGAAAGAGGCAGAGTGGCCATGGCTGCACGTTAAGCCTCGCGCTATTAACTACTCGCCAGGTACAAGGTCATTTCAATTCGAGATATTTATATCTGACCTACCTCGCGATAAAGAAGATAAGACAGGATACCAAGCAGAATCAATTACTGACTGCTCGCTTATCTTTCAAGACTTAATTAACGAGATTTACTTGGGCAATATGTTTGGCTCTGACGTGGTGCTTACGCGCCCTGTCAGCTCTGAGCCATTCGTTGAGCAATACACTCACACATTAACCGGTGTGACAGGTACTATTGAGCTGCAGTTAGATTACGATTGGAGCGCATGCAGCATTCCTGCAAGCTGGAACTACAACACTCCAACTGATTCGGGTAGTGATGGATGGGGAGCTTTGCAGTTCATTGAAAGCTTAGATCAGAATGGGGTATTCGTTAGCTTAGATGGAGACGTAGAAGCACCGGGTAACTCTTATTACTATGGTACTAATAGCAGTGGAGTAAAAGGATGGTATCAGCTCATTGACCAAGTAGGTATAACCTGCGAAGATTTACCTGAATGCGCTACCATCATCAGCATCGTTGATGATATCGCAGCGCTTCAGACTGATGTGACAGCACTACAGAGCGACGTTTCATCTTTGGAGACGAATAAAGTTCCTTACACAGGCGCTACAGGCAACGTTGACTTAGGCGAGTTCGAATTAAAGGCAGGGCAATTGTCTTTAGACACATCTCCAACAGGAACGGCAGCGGTTGGAACAACGCGATGGAACGATAGTATTGGTAGTTCAGAGACTACTTTAAAAGGCGGTTCTGTTATTTTGAAGAATGGGGTTGACTTGGTCGCTCGCGTAGTGAACAAAGTAACACCAAACACAACACTAACGAAGGCTGCTTATCAAGCGGTAAGAATCAGCGGAGCGCAAGGTCAGCGTTTAGCGGTAGCACTTGCACAAGCAAACAACGATACGAATAGCGCGGATACCATTGGTGTAGTTACTGAGACGATAGCAACGAATCAAGAAGGCTTTATAATGACTGTTGGAAATCTTGAGGAGATTAACACAACAGGAAGTCTGCAAGGTGAAACGTGGTCAGATGGAGATGTGCTTTATTTGTCTCCAACAACGGCAGGAGCAATTACCAACGTCAAGCCAACAGGAGCGACAGGACACATCGTTGTTATCGGTTACGTTGAATACGCTCACGCTATTCACGGAAAGATTTATGTGAAGGTGATGAATGGTTGGGAGTTGGACGAATTGCATAACGTGTATATCAGTTCGCCAACAGATAACCAAGCGTTAATTTATGAAAGCGCATCTTCACTTTGGAAGAATGAAACCGTTGATAAAACTTTTGTAGGTCTTGGCAACGTAGACAATACAAGCGACGCAAACAAGCCTGTTTCAAGTGCAACGCAAACAGCGTTGAACCTCAAAGAAAACACAGCGAACAAACAGAACTCTTTAGCGGTAGACGGAACGGGAGTTAAATTTCCAACTGTTGATGCTGTGAATAATTTATCTATAATTGATAAATATAAACGCGGAGTTCAATTTTTTACTGATTTTGAAGGAAGTTCTATTTCAAGTAATGGCCAACCTTATTTACAACAAGTAGCATCAGGAACAGGAGCAACTACACAAAGAACCTCTAACAATATACCAAATCAAACATCAAATCAAATAGGATTTTGTCAGTACCAAACAGGAACAACTTCTACAGCTTATGCAAATCATATAAGTGAATCATTTGTTGGAAAACAATTTGTATTTGGTGGAGGAAGTTGGATATATGAAACTTATATAAATGTTGAAACACTATCTACCTCCTTAGAAAGATTTAGATTTGTAAGCGGATTTGGTGATTCTCCAACAACAGCAAGTGAATCTAATGGCACTTTTTTTACTTACGATGAAGGTGGTATAGCTAATGGAACAATTGCATCTCCTAATTGGCAATGTGTTACAAGTGCAGGAAGCGTTAGAACACTAACAACTACTTCAACTGTTGTATCTGCAAATACTTGGACAAAATTACGAATTGAAGTAAATTCATCTGGAACATCAGTTGCATTTTATATTAACGGAAGTTTAGTTGCTACACATACCACCAATATCCCAACATTTATATCTGCAACAAACGCAAGAGGATTTAATATCAAACAAGGTATATTAAAATCTATTGGAACAACAAATAGAAATGTGTTTTGCGATTATTTTGGATACGAAAACAGATTAACAACTTCAAGATAATGATAATAACAAAGTATAGAATGATTACCGATAGCGGTTACATCGAAACGCTCGACAAGCAAGAAGCTATTGAGTGGGGAAAATATGAAGTAGTAACAGAGGAGATACCTGATGAGGAGCCAGCATGAGCATCTTAGCTGAGCTGTTTGAACAGGGAGCGCTATACGATGTGCTTTTAGATTTCGGAGAATCCGTTACTGATCGCGCACGCTCTAACATTAGAATACAGCAAACGAGATACGGCAAGAAGCGCAGAGCTAACACAACAGGTACCCTTGCAGCTTCGCTTTACTATGACATGGATGTAACCGGTACTACTCCATCTATATCATTCAACTCATCAGCTGACTACGCTAAATGGGTGGAATATGGTAGGCAAGGTAAGGAGAGCAATTACAAAGGAATAGACACACGATTCGCAGCCAGCGCAGCCAAGCCTCCTGTAGAGGCCATTCTTAATTGGATGAACTTAAAGAAGATTAAGCTACGCTCAATAGGTGAGACAGGGCGAAGAACTAAGTTCGCTAAATCAGCAATCAATAGAGACGAAGCGCAGCGCTTAAGAGTGGCTAATGCCATGGCGAAGAGCATTGAAAAGAAAGGTATTGCACCACTGTACTATTGGAGAGATGCATATCTTGAGACACTACCTGAATATGGAGCGCAGCTTAACGAGGCAATGGGGGAAGCTGTGAACATCTATATCTTAAATCAAACGAGAAAATTAACTAATATTAAACCTGTCTAATAATGGCAATTACAATACATCAGCAGCCATACGTTTTTACTGCGCTTAAGCAGAAGCTTATCGTGGTGGCTACATCTTCTAACATAGGACAGCCTGGCTTTCGCTATGTGATAGAAGTAAGCAACGGCACTACTACCAATACTTTTTACGTGCAGCCTAACATCAATGGCGCTTTAGTATTTGACCTTAACCCTGTAGTTAGCTCTGCAATGGATTTAGGAGTAAACAGCACTGATGCTGTACCTTCATTATTTGCATCTACAACGGTACAAGATGCAGCTACATCGCGTAATATTTTTGGTATTAGCACAATAATCAAAGAAGGTTATGAGGTGCTTGGTGTATTCGTAGTGCAGGATACTCCTTACCCATTAGATGGCAGCGCTTTAATCAATGCAGCTTTTCAGATTTCTGATGGCTTTAATCCTAATCCAGCTACTCACTTTGCGCTGAGCTCAGCAACGAGCTACATCATGAGTGATTTAGTTAGAAGCACCTATGCAATGGATGATGTATTAGCCAAGTACAGCTTAGGCGCTAACACGATAGGCATAACAGGATATAATGATGATTACGGGGTGCTTACTATTCCTGCCGATGATGGCACTACTTTAACAGGCAACGCGATAGATGAGGTGCAGATTATTCAATTCAATGCTGCAGGCTCACCTATTCAGACTGACACTTTAGCGTGCGTAATTGCAGCAGGAACAATTAATCACCTGCCTCTCTTGCCTGCTAACATCAATGAGATGTTTGCGTTAGATGCGGCATGGCATCACTACATATTAAACTTCAGAACTTCGGGAGGCTCACCATGTGCACGATCAATAGCAGTATTCAAAGCAGCTGACGAATGCAGATTCGATAAGATTAGATTAGGATGGACTAACAGCAGAGGTGGATGGGACTATTTCAACTTTACTAAACGTTCCGAAGATTCTTACTCAATAGAGCGCAAGAGATATAGAAAGGTAGTGGGTAACTACGGCACAGCAGATGAAAAAACTGAGTTCGGATTTAACACATACGATAGAGGGTTAACTGAGCGCAGCCCATTCGTTGAAAAGATGATGCGCATGCGCACTGACTATTTAACAGAAGGACAGTTCGAATATCTTAAGAATCTTATCTACTCTGAATCAGTTTATATGATTGGAGCAGATGGAAGCGCTACTCCTGTGGTCATTGAATCTAATAACTACGTGGCTATTAAGACTCGCAGCTTTGCGAAAACAGACTTAGAATTGACATTGAAATTTAGCAACGATTACACAGCATGAAGCCATCAGTAATATTAACAGTTAAGGCAACCAATGGAGCTGCTGTAGTAGTAGACTTGTACGAGAATGAGAGCATCAGTTACTCTTCTAACTTCAACAGCATCTCTGAGTTCACTACCAGGGGTGCTTTCTCGCGTGAGTTTAGAATCCCTGCAACGAAGGCTAACGTAGATTTCTTTGGGCAGCAGTATAACGCAAACTTGCTTAATGATGATACTACGCAAATTAATGTACTTCGTAAGATAGAGGCTACTCTTTCCGTAGATACTTTACCCATTGCTGAAGGACACATACAATTTAAGCAGGCCATCACTCAACAGGGTAAGACGCATGAGTTCGTAATAGCATTCTTTGGAGAGACTGTTGATTTAGCGCGAAGCATTGGAGATAAGCTATTAAAGGATTTAGACTACACTGAGTTAGCTCATGAAAATACTTATGAGAATATAATTGCTATTAACGATGGTGATTTGTTCCAACTCGCAGCGTGCTATACGCTAACGGATAAGGGGCAGAATTGGAGCGAAGATACAGCTATAGGAAGCAGAAGGATATTTAGCTCTGTTAATCCTATCTACACTTCTGAGTTAACTTTAGCAGTGCAAGCCAAGTGGTTACTTAACAAGATTATAACTGAGGCAGGCTTTACTTATACAGGCACTACTTTAGATGAAGAGCTTGAAAAAATGTACGTGCCTTACATAACTAATCCTCTAACGCTTGGCCCATTAAGTAATGACGAGGCTAAATTCTTAGCAGCATTTGCAGGAGCTACAACTTCAGTTACTATTAATGATCCTGCTCCTAATGGGCAAACTAAAAAACAGCTCACAGGATGGACTGAGGCAAGTGATCCTTCCAACAGCTTTGCTTCTAACGTCTACACTTCACAAGGTAATTTCTTAGCTACTTTTTATATCAATGCTAACTTTACTATTCCAGGTGCAGTAGCATTTGCTCAGAATGCATATGACTTTGTTTTAGGTGTTACAAGAGATGGCATAGAAACGCTTTACCCAATGGGTGCGGGTAGTGCTATTTCAGATACAGTTATAGAATATGATTTTTCAACAGGACAATATATTCAATCTCCTGTTGATCCTGTAGTTTACGCTACCTACACTTTAGACATGCAAGTAGGTGATGAGATACGTTACTATGTTTATGCTCATGCTGGCAGCGCTCAGACTATTTTATTTGGTGCTGCATGTACTATAGGTATTTCATTTGTAACAGGAGAATTACAAGCGCAGCCTGTAAGCTTTGAAAAGAATGCACCTGAGATGAAGCAGGTAGATTACCTACGCGACATTCTTAAGATGTTTAATGCTGTTTTAGTTCCTAATCCTAACATGCCTAACGCAGTAGAGATTATTCCGATGGTGGAATATTTGGGAAGTGGTGATGATTACGATTGGACAGGCAAGCTTGACCTATCTAAAGACATTGTGCTTACTCCTGCATCTGATATCAGAAAGAGAGTGCTTAAGTGGAGCTACAAAGAGCAGGGAGATTTTTTTAATGCTAAATATAAGAGCGGTGCTCAAAGAGTGTATGGAGAGCTACGCTTAACCGATGCAGGTAATGACTTTAGCACAAGTGACTACACTGTTGAATTAACCTTTGGAGCTTCACCTTGTGACCTTATCCCTAACACTAATTACATCATCCCGAAGTATTTTAATGAGACAGGAGAGTTTATGACACCTGGTCCGCGCATTCTTTACAGAAGAGATTTCGCAGAGAGCGCTGTAGTTATGGTGTATGATGAGGTAGCAGAAGATGCAAGCTTCACTGTTATTCCTTTACTATCTCACTACGAATCTATTCCAACTCAGATAGGTACAAATGACTTGAACTTTGGGCAGGAGATTCCTCCGCATCCAATCGAAGCAATGCCATTGCATACGCTATGGGATAGATATTGGAGGCAGTATATCTCTGAGCTTTATGATAATGAGCAGAAGATAATGGAAGCTTATTTTAAGCTTAGCGTAACCGATGTATTTGGCTTAAAGTTTAATGATAAGATTTGGGTTAAAGATTCTTGGTGGAGAGTAATAGAGCTAACTGATTACATAGTAGCAGATGAGCAAGTAACTAAGTGCAAGCTTATCCGATTACTTGATATTGGAGCGCTTTGTGAATACACTCCATCTACCATTAACGTAAGCACAGGAGCGGTAGAGTTCTTAGATTACGATGGCAACACAAGCTATGGCTCACAAGAGTGCTGCGAATATTACGGCTACACTTGGACAACAGTAAAGGGCCGATGCTTTGCATCTACTCCAACGAATGGCACAGGTGGAATAATTAGCAGTCCTAATAATACAGGAGGTAGCAATATTACTAACACAAGCGGTAATCAAAAGAGTGCTACCGGAATGGGTAACGTAAACCGAGCATCCATTGAGAATAATAACGAGCGCATCTTTGTTAGTGGCTTAGGGCATGGCATTAGTCCTAACAATAACTACAGCCAAGCTATGGGCTATCGCAACTTCATTAGACCTAATTTAGAAGGTACTACTGTGATGGGCAGATGGGCAGAGGCAGATGTAAGAGGGGTGCACTTTGGCGGTGGTACTTGGTACGATGGTACTTCTGACTTTGGAACAACTATACCAGGTCGCTCACAACATGGCTTTATTCAGCTTATGGGGTTAGCTTCACTTACATCTAATCCAACTAACGTGAATCTGCTATTGGATGGAGTAAATGGTGGCACTATTGCTATGCCAACTGAGACGGTGTGGATGGTTAAGGTTTACATCTCAATTCTCGAATACGATTACAATGTAACTGATTTCACAGGTAAGGTAGCAAGCCTTGAATATAGCTCAATGATATGGAAAGATAAAACAACTCAATACAGCTCTAATCCAATTTTAGTTAATCAGTTTAGTAATGGATGGGGTGCTAACCTATTTGATTTATACATGCCTGTTGTCAGTAACAAGATAGCGCCATACATCGCATGTAAGACCACAGGTAAGACTGCTGTAGTCAGCGCAACGATTCAATACACTCAAACTAAATTCCAACGTACACCTATAATATGACAAATCCTTACGAAGATATTATCTATAGTATGACTTTATTGCGCTCAGGTGTACCTGGCAAGAGTAAAGAATTTCACCAAGCAAGTGGTATCCATCACGCACGCTTAAAGGTGTGGCAAATAAGGGCTATTAATTACACTATACTAATAGGGTTAGTAAGCTTAATTGGATTAATAATTTATAGCATAGCATAATGGCAGCACCACAAGAAATGATATTAAAGCTCCTCTTCAATGATGATGGAACTTTTGTAGGATTAGAGGAGATTAACAAAGAGCTTAAGAAAGTAGATGATTCTACTACTAAGGTTGAAGAGGCTACTAAAGGCCTTAAGCAGCAATATGCTGAGTTAAGAAAAGAGCAAGATAAATACGATCCAGGCACTGAGAAATTCAATGAGCTATCCGTTAAAATGGGTGAGCTTAAGGATAGGATGAATGATGCTGCTGATGCTGTAAGAGGTAATACAGGCCCTGCTGTTGAAGGTTTACGCAACTCATTCGGAATGATGGGTGAGCAGATAATGAACTTAGATTTTGAAGGTTTAACACAATCTTTAAATTTAGTAACAGCGAATATCAATAGAATTGATACTAAAGCTTTAGGAGAAGGATTAAGTGCTGCATTTAGAGCTGGTGTTGCGGGTGTAAAAGCGTTAGGTAAAGCTATTGCTGCTAATCCATTATTATTGTTAGCAAGTATTATTGCAGGAATTATTGCATACTGGGAAGAGCTTACTGCTCTATTTGAAATGTACCAAGCTAATGGAGTAGCTAAAGTAAAATACTATTTGGAGAAGTCGCTTGAGGCTATGAAAAAACAAGAGCAAAGCTTAACAAAGCAAATAGCTCTGAGCAAGGCTTATGGTGATTCTTCATTTGTTCAGTATAGACTTCAGGAGCAATTATTAAAGAATCAGATTAAACAGCAAGAAACGCAGATGCGTATTGCTGAAATAAGTAGAGACAAAGAAAAATTACAAGAGTCTTATAATAAAAAAATAGAGCTTCAAAATCAATTAGCAGTTAATGCAGCCAGCGCACAAAAAGAGTATAATGATGGATTAGTAGAAGCTTATGGATTATTAGGTGATGCTCAAGCAACTGAATTAAAAAAGCAACAATCTACTCAAAAGTTAAATCAACTTTTAGATGAGGCTAATGTAAAGTTAAAAGAGCAGCAAGCATTACAAGCTAATGTAACTACTGAAATGGGTGGAGCTGCTGACTTTGTAGCTTCATTAGGTGAGCAAGTAAAAGATAACAACGAGAAGGTTTGGAAAGATGCTGATATATTTGGAATTAAACAAACCGAAGCAGACATTAAATTACTTCAAGATGTAATTAAAAAGACTGAAGCGCAAATTGAAAAAGAGGCAGCTGATGCAAGACAAGCGAAAATAGATGCTCGTAATGATTTTGAGCAAGAGCTTAGAAATGACTTATTCAAATCATTTAACTCAGCAGATGCTTATGAATTAGAGTTGATAAGACAGCAGTACGAAAAGAAAAAGAAAGAGGCTAAAAAGAATGGTGCTGACTTATTACTTGTGGAAGAGTGGTATACCAATGCGGTATCTGAATTATTGATTAGTCAAAACGAAAGAGAGTATAAACTTGAGCAGGACAAGATCAATAAAAAACTTGGACTACAAAAAGCTTATAATGATGCGTACGCTCAAGCTATGGCTGATGAGCAGACAATGATTGAGACAATTCAAGAGAGTATTTACGAAGGTGGTTTATCTGCTCAAGAGTTAGAATTAAAACAAGTAAGAGAGCATTATCTTCAACTTATTACTGAGGCTGAATACTATGGTCAAAATGCACAAGTATTAAAAGACAAACAAGCTAAGGCTGAATTAGATATTACTAAGAAATATGCAGAGGCCGAAACGCAGTTAAGAGTGGATACAGTTAAGCAAGGATTAACTGCATTAACTGCACTTAACGAGAGCTTCACTGCACGCACTGAGAAAACTGCTAAGAGACAATTCAACACTAACAAAGCTTTAAATATAGCTATGTCTTTAGTAGATACTTATGCAGCTATTGTTAAAGCACTTAACTCACCTGAGACAGTTCCAACATCAGTTAAAATAGCGCAAGCAGTAGCAGTAGGTGTAATGGGATTTGCTAACGTGGCTAAGATTGCTAAGACTCAATTCGGTGGAACAAGTCCTGATACGTCAATGAATCAGACTGGCAATACTGATAGCACTACTCAAGCTAATGCACCGGCTATTGACTTCAGCGGTGGGCAGTTTAATCCTAATGGCCCAGGTACAGTAGAGACTTATGTGTTAGCAGGCAATGTAGCCAACGCGTTAGAAGCGCGACAAAAGATTATTGATCAATCTTATTTATAACGAATATGGCAAACTTTCCACTACTTAAAAAGTGCGTAGCGAGAGGAGTAAGAAATGCTCTATCTGAAATTGATAGAACAGAGCTTGAAGATACTGAGGCTATAATTGATGAGGTTGTGAACGCTATACTATTTGAAATATCAGAAACATACGATAATGAATGATAAATTGAAGTTAATAGAATACGGCTTAGGCGAAGATGATTCTAACATGGGAGTCTACGCTGTAAGCTTAGTTAGTGAGCCTGCTATAATGGTAGACTTTGTAGCGCTAAGCAAACAGAATCTAATGCTCGCTCGCGTAGAAGATGGAGAGAAGCGTATGCTGTATGGCCCTGCATTGATTCCTAATCAGCCTATAGTTAGATACGATGGCAATGGAGAGAAGTACTTTATCACTTACTCTAAAGAGACCATAGAGCAAACTGCTCAAGAGTTCCTTAAGCGTAACATGCACCATAACCATACTATCCAGCATGAGATGCCTGTAAACAATCTTACAGTAGTAGAATCATGGATTAAGTTTGGAGCTGATAAAGGTGATAACTACGGCTTCGAGCTTCCTGATGGCACTTGGATGATTGGTGTGAAGGTAGATGATGATGCTACTTGGGCAGCTGTAAAGAATGGCGAGGTTAAAGGCTTTTCTATTGAGGGATGGTTTACACCATTAACTGAGAAGAACGTAGAAGAGAAAGACTTAGAGAAGCTGTTGGCTGAATTGGCTCAAGCACTTGAAATGAATTCTTAATTTTTTCCACTAATAATTATAACACATGAACATGATTTCTGAAATTTTAGAAAAGTTCGCTCCACAGCTTTCAAAGCATGGGGTGAAATTGTCAGTAGAAGAGACTCCTGCCGTTGAAGAATCTACCAAGGTAGAGATGATGGCAGAGGGCGCTTTGGCTGATGGTACTATGATCTATTCACCAGCAGCAGAATGGGCTGAGGGAGTAGAGATATTCGTAATGGATGCAGACGGCAATCCTACACCTCTTGCAGATGGCGAATACACTTTAGACAACGGTAAGAAAATCGTTGTAGCAAGTGGAGTTATTGCATCTATTGAAGATGTTGTAGAAGAAAAGCCTGAAGTAGAGATTACTGTAGAGCAAGAAGTAGCTGAGACTTACTCAAAAGAGCAAGTAGAAGGACTACTTAACAACATCATTGCTGAATTCGAAGCTAAGCTTAGCGCTGCTGAAAAGAAAATTGTAGAGCTTTCACAAGCACCAGCAGCAGTAACTGTTAAGCAAGCTCGTCAAACAGCACCAACACAACACGTAGATATGTCTCGCATGACTGCACAGCAACGTGCCTACGCTATGATTAATAAACTCAAATAAAAACAAACATAAAAACAAACAAAAAAAATGGCAACTAATTTAACCATTTCTTCAAGCTCATATGCTGGCGAGTTAGCTCTGCCGTATATCAGCGCAGCAGTATTGTCAGGAGACACTATTGCTAACAACTACATCACAGTAAAAGAGAATGTTAAGTACAAGATGGTACTTAAGACGTTAGCTTCTACTGACATCGTAAAAGCATGGGGTTGTGACTTCGACAATGCAGACTCTACTTTGACTTTGGCTGAGCGTGTATTGACTGTTACAGACCTTAAAGTAAACGTTGAAGTTTGTAAAGACCAATTCGCAAAAGATTGGGAAGCTGCTCAAACAGGCCGCGGATTTGCTAACGATACTATCCCTGCTAACTTCGCTGATTTCTTAATCGCGCATCTTTCAGGTAAAGTAGCTGAGAATATCGAATACACTTTGTGGCAAGGTAACTTTGAGAGCTCTTCTTACACTGCTTTCAATGGTATTTTGAAAGTGTTGGATACTGCTAAGAGTGGTACTCCTGATGTTGACTTCGCTAACGCATTCACTTCATCTAACGTTATTGCATCTCTTGAGACTTTGATGGCTGCACTTCCTGCTACATTGATTGGAGACGCATCTGTTAAGCTTTACGTTAACCGTAAGACTGCTCAACTTTACCGCCAAGCGTTAAGCGCTTTGGGATATTTGCAACAGTTCAACGCTGCTTCTAACTACCCATTGATGTTCGATGGATACGAAATCTATGTTTGCCCAGGTATTCCTGACAACGTAGCATTGTTCGCTAAGCCTGAAAACTTGTTCTTCGGTACTGACACTGTATCTGATTTCAATGAGGTGAAGGTTGTAGATATGTCTGTAACTGATGGATCAGACAACGTAAGAATGGTTATGAAGTTCCGCGCTGGTACGCAAGTAGCAGTTCCTGCTGAGGCTATCTTAGGATTCATGAATCCCTAATTAATACTCCTTTGTTAAAAGAGTGGGTTGGCTAAGAGCTGCCCATTCTTTGCAAAGAATATTTAACTAATTAAATAATAAAAAACACATGAGCTGTCTAACTACCGCAGGATTTTTAGTAAATTGTAAAGAGGCTATCGGTGGCATTAAAGCCATCTATCTTGGAGATTACTCTACATTCGCAAACACTGCTACTATTGACGGAACAAGTAACTTAGTTACTGCTCTTAACACAGGTAGCGTTTACGAATTCGAATTACCTAAGCACACAGGATCATTTACTGAAGAGGCTACAATCTCTATTGAAAATGGTACTGTATACTACACTCAAACTATCGTAGCTTCATTCCATGGAATGACTGCTGCACGTTCACTACAACTTCAAAACATCGCTAAAGGTCGCAACGTACTTTTTGTACAAGATAATAACGATAACATTTGGATGTGTGGTTACAAAGATGGTGTTGAGGTTACTGCATTCACTACTACTACCGGTACTACCAAGGGTGACCTCGTAGGATATACCGTGACCTTCACAGGCGAGGAGAAAGATAAGGCATACTTACTTGATCAAGGCGCTGGAGATACTCCATTTGAAGACTTCGCAACTGTTACTGTAGAAGCAGGTACATTGTAAACTAAATTGTGCTATCTTTAAAGCATGATTTATTTACTCAAAAATACAGCAGCACAGCTCCTCTACTTGACACTCAAGCAAGGGGAGCTTTTGCTGTCTAATACATACACACATTATCTGCTTGAATTAACTAACGAGCAGACACTTCAGAAGCTTTACGCTATCCCTACCAAGATAGCTGAAAATGATAGGTACACTACCATTCAGATTGGCACAAACGCCAACACACCAACAGCTGCAAGCCTATTAATTAACTACCCAGCGAGATTCTCGTACATAGTTTATGGCCAAAATAGCAGCACTAACTTAGATCCTACCAATGCGGCAGTAGAGGGAGTAATTGAGAAGGGGTATTTAATCGTTGAAGATATTACTACTCCACGCTATACTGAGCCGAATTTAACAATAGATAATGACATCACGTACAATGGATAATATAGCACAGACCTCAGCACCAATGTTAGTGAATCTTGGAGCAGCAATGCCACAAGAAGCTACCGAGAAAGAGACTCCCAAAGGATGGGTAACACTTGGCGAGGCTAACTTGTTTAGCAATTATCTCATTGATTTGTACTATGCCTCTCCTGTGCACTCTGCTCTAACTATGAGCATTTCATTTATGATAGCAGGGAAGGAAATTAAGAGCAATAATCCTGCTGCTCAACGCGAGATAGATAGACTTAAATTAAATACTATTCGCAGGCCAATAGCATTGGATGCAAAGATGCAGGGCGGCTATTACTTAGAGGTGATTTGGTCAGTAGATAGAAGCACCATTGCTAAGATTAATCACTTACCATACGAGAACTGCCGCTTAGCTGTAGCTAACGAAGAAGATATTATACCTGGTATCTACTACTCTAAAGATTGGAGTGATACACGTAAGAAGAAAAACATCCCTGTGTTCATCCCGATGTACAATCCAACAACGAAAGCAGATGAGCCTTCGCAAGTGTTGTTTATTGGAGTGATGACACCAGGCTCTGCTTACTATCCTAAGCCTGATTATTACAGTGCTATTAACTACATTGAAATCACTCGCGACATTAGCGAATTTTATAGAGCATTCTTAAGCAATGGAATGGCACCAAGCTATTTCTTGCACATGAACAATGGCATCCCTGATCCTGAAGAGCAGATGGCTATTCGCAGAAATTGGGAGACAATGGTGGGTGCTAAGAAAGCAGGTAAGGTAGTATTCACATTTAACGAATCAGCTGATAGAGCACCACGTTTAGACTTAGTGCCTATGAGTGATGCTGATAAGCAGTGGCAAGAATTAAGCGTGCAGTCAAGAGAAAACATCTTAGCAGCGCATAGAGTTACTTCACCTCTATTATTTGGTATTCGTGATGCAGGAGGATTAGGAAGCAACGCTGATGAGATGAAGAGCGCTTACCGCATCTTTAACAGAAACATCATTGAGCCATATCAAAAGATTATAACTGATTCACTTGAAGAGATATTTAAGGGCATGGGCATTGTGGCTGATTTATACATTGAGTCTAATGATATATTCGCTGATGCAGCTGAGGCAGCGCCACAAATAGCACCTACAGCTATTGCAGATAATGCAACAACTGATGTAAATGCACCTGCACCTGTAGCACCAGCAGGCGCTTCAGTAAGTGATGTTACTTATAATGGTGCTCAAATTAGTTCAGCACTTGAAATTGTAGCAAGTGTAGGAGCAGGAACATTAACTAAAGAGCAAGCTATTGTATTCTTAGTTCAGTTCCTACAACTTCCAATAGATGTAGCTACGGCAATGTTTGAGCCATCGCAGGGAAGTGCAGTAGCTAAGCTATCTGCTCAAAAAAAAAAGACTAATTTAGAGATTCCTGAGTCATTCGAGCCTACTAACGAGATGGCCGCAGAGGCTGAGTTAGGTTTAAAGTGGAGAGAGGAATATGGCAGAGGGGGTACTGAGGTAGGAGTAGCGAGAGCTCGCGATATCAGCAATAAGCGTAATCTATCTTATGAGACCATTACACGAATGTACAGCTACTTTGAACGTCACGCTGTAGATAAGGAAGCTACAGGATGGAATCAGGGAGAGGAAGGCTTTCCAACAGCAGGCAGAGTAGCATGGCAGTTATGGGGAGGTGATGCAGGGAGAGACTGGGCTACTGCAATTTACAACAGATATAAAGCTGAGCTTTCAGCCGATCCACAAGAGAAGCCTCCAATTTTTACCGAAGATGATGAGAATTGGTGGTGTGAATTTTTAGAAGATAAGGGCGAGATAGTAGATGAGGATGAGTGGGAATTAATCGAAGCTGAGCCTGTTAATCTTGCATCAGTTCGCAGCTATGCAGATCCTGATTTACCTTCTGAAATGGATAGCGGACTTTATAAGATTCGTTATTCTTACTCTAAGAATCTAAGCGCTAACAGCCGCAAGTTCTGCAGACAAATGGTAAGCGCTGCTAAAGCTGGTTATGTTTATCGTTACGAAGATTTAACTGCAATGAGTTCAGATAGCAACTCAGTTAATCCTAACATGGGCCACAATGGCTCTACCTATAGCGTGTGGTTATACAAAGGCTCAGTCAATTGTAAACATTACTGGGAGCGCAGAGTTTATTTTAGAAAGCGTGAGAAAGGAAGATTCATTGCAGATAATGGCTTAGATTCATCTAATCCTATCTCAGTGGCCAAAGCTATTCGTGCAGGAATGCCTCTTAAAGATATAGCTAAAGACTTCGCTACAGCTAACACTCGCACGTATGACTTACCGAATAACGGCAGATATCCAGCATAACAATAAACACTAACACACAATGGCAATAGCACCCGAAATATTATTCATTAACGAGGAATTCTTAAAGAAGTACACTCAGTTAAACGAGGCTGTAGATACTAACTTAATTAGACCTGCGATGTATCTGGCTCAAGATAAGTACATGACTTTGTACCTTGGTACTGATCTTACCAATAAGATTAAAACAGAGATAGAGAATGGCACGTTAAGCGGAGTCTATGAGACTTTATTAAATGAATACATCGTTAAGCCTACAGCTTGGTGGACAATGGTAGAGCTTTATCCATTCTTAATGTATAAGCATGATAATGGTAACTTAGTTACTCGCCAATCTGAGAACACTACAGCCATCACTAAAGGTGAGATGGATTCATTGGTAGAGAAAGCGCGTGAAAATGCACAGTGGTACACTCAGAGATTAGTAGATTACTTGTGCGACAATAGCAGCAGCTACCCTGAATACACATCTAATAACTTCCCGGATATTCATCCTCTCCGCAAAGTAAACAGGCAGAGCACTGTAGCATTTAGCGAGGGTAGAAATTACGATAGTGCTTGGAGCAGATTCAACGTAAGAGATTTCACTAATTAACAAAGCATGACAAAGGAAGAGAAAACACGTAAAGACTATGAGCGCAAGCTTAAAGTTTATTTATCTAAACGCGACAAAGAATTAAGAAAGAATGAAAGCACCAACAATAGACGAGCTTAAGGCTCAATTTACCGAGCTTGGCTACAAATGGCCTACCATTCACATTGTGGGCATCCGTAGCAAAGCTAACGAGCCTAACAAATTTGACGATCTAATAGGCTTGGTGCAGGGCAATGAGGTTAAGTGGTACACTGGAACAACTAATCCAGGTACTTTTTGGCTGAATAATCCCATGAATAAACTTGGAACTGCTGTACTTAAGGCAGGGCAATATGTAGACACTTGGGTTATTGGGTTGCATCAGGGCAAATACAGCGCTTTAGTTCAGTCTAAAAAAGTAACCGTGTTCAGAGATGCTGATAAGGATAGCGTAGCTGAGGAGCAAGGTAAAGAAGATACTGGCCTATTTGGAATTAACATTCACAGAGCTAATGAATCTACTGAATCTAAGAATGTAGATAAGTGGAGCGCAGGATGCCAAGTGTTGAATAATCCAACTCAGTTTAAAGAGCTAATGCAAGCTTGTATCAAATCGAATAAAAAAGCGATTACTTACACTTTATTACATGAGCAGTAAAGAACAACAGATAGCGGAAGGAGTAACCGGTACAGTGAGCAGTATTTTACTTAGTGTACCTGCATGGATGTTAGATATAGAATTCGCACTTAAGATTATTTGTTTACTCTTATCAGCAGCGGCTTCAATCTTTACCATCTACAAGATGAATAAAAAGCGCAGATGAAATGGCTTAAGAGTGTATTCAGTAATGAGACCGATGCAAGTAGCAAAAGAGTGGCTTCTATATTGGCTCTACTCGTTTGCATTAACCTTTCATACATTGGTACATTTACTGATTACAAATGCCCTGAATTTATGTTCGATGGTCTGCTTATTTTAGCAGGTGGTGGGTTAGGATTAACAGTGATAGAATCTATCTTTACCAATAAAAAGAAAAGCAATGACGAAGGATCAAATTAAAGGCGCTATTGTTATAGCTGTAGCCATCACCATCTGCATAATCATTCAGACTTTATACATCAGAATTAAGCAGGATGAAAAGACTATTGAAGGATATGAGCGCAGAGCTGATAGAGCTACTAAAGTTATAGATAGCTTAGAAGCTACCAACGTGCAGCGCATGCTTCAGATTGAAGAGCTTAGCGAGGAATTAGAAAGAAATAAAGAAAGATATGAAGCAAACATTAGTGCTATTGATTCTCTTGATAGGCATGGGCTTCGCAGAGCCATGCACAATCTACTCTCAGAGCTTGCCGGTGAGAGATACCCTGGTCAGTCTAACGACTAAGGAAGTAAGAGCGCTGCTCAAGTTAAAGGCAGAGCGTGACTATCTTAAGACTCAGTTTATAACACTATCAAAATCGGATAGCATTTCAGCCATTGTTATTAAGGATCAGCAGAAGTCTATAGATGCATGGGCGCTAACCAACGAAAAGACATCACAGCAGTTAATCAAATCTCAGGAAGATTTATACAAGCAGACTGCACGTAAAGAAGCGTGGCGCAATACAGCGCTTATAGGTATTCCCATCTCATTTATAGGGGGTATTATCTTCACTCTATTCTTCTAAACTAACATTCTTTTGTTAATAACTTTGCTATAATTAGTAAGGTTTCTTTTGCTTTTCTAAAATATAGTAGTACATTTGCTAAAATTAAATCAATAAGCAAATGAAAAAAGCACTACTCTTTCTCGCCATGCTAATAGCAGGCCTACTCATCGGAGGATCATTCGATGCAGACACAGCTAAATTAGAATCACAACCAAATCATATAAGCAAATGAACGAAGAAATAGCAATATGCAAAATTCCTCTTCTCTTTAAAGAGCAAGTAAGGACTATTAATTCAGCACTTAAACTGGCGAAATGTCATTGGGAAGATATGAAATGTGGCAATGCAGAATGGGATGAATGCTGCGATTTAAGACTGCAAGAAATTCAAGAAGTAATAAACGATCTTGAAAAAACATCATGGAAAGAATTACCAACCCCAAACACGTTAAATAAATGAAAACACTTTTTGAAATTGTTGAAATCGCGAAGTACGATGGTACTCGCTACTACTTAAAAATTAATGGTAGCTATACTAAGGTATTTGACACCTATGAAGAAGCCTTCGCTGAATACACGCTGGCTATTAACTTCAGAGAGACACACACAGTGTTAGTTAGTAAGGAGGTGGAGTTATGAGCTACCTATTAAAAGTAACTCCACTACGCGAGGATAGAATCAGCTTATACCATAGGCTCAACATTCCTACACAATTCGAAGCAGAGACCTTTCAGGTAGCGCAGCAGATGGCACTCATGCTATTCGACCTTTACAACTTCAAAGAGACTCTGCCATTCCAGGAAGAGTTCACAGAATATTCAATTGAAGGTGAAGGATTTTTGATTGAGATAGAAAAAGTTTTATAAATTAGCAAAAATTAATAATCATGAATAAACCAAATCAAATTACCGGAAGGGTAATCGTAAGTCGGTGGGATGCCGAAGCTTGCACATGGAGACTGTACACATCAGCTCACTCCTATTCACTAACTGATTTCTCAACAGCTAAAAAGCATGGTGAGGTGTTGCCTGATGACGGCACTTTTCTCTACCAGTTCGAAAGCCAAGATGAGAACAACGTACACGATTATTTTATGTCTGACCGCTATGTTATCTGAAAGAGCTAAAAGCCGCTTCATCTGCGTGCAGAGCTCGGTGTCGGGAGAGTCACTGAGCTACAATGAAATGATACAGCATCTTCAATATGCTAAAGGCACAACTGCCTACGAAAATTGGAGAGCGCACTTCATCAATAATCCCCATGAGCTACAATAGAGAGCCTGATTGGAACAAGCTCAAGCCATCAATTGATTGGGATGAGATGGAAGAAAAGTTAGCAGAAAAGTTAAGTACGTATATTAATCAAAATAAAATAAAACAAACAGTTATGAATCAAGGAATCGTTAAAAGTCAGAAATTCGTTAGAACATGGAACAGCTCAAATGGTGATATTCACTATTTTGATATTGTATTAGAGAATGGCGAAGTAGGTCAGGTAGGAGTTAAGGATATGCAGAGCCCAAAGATTGCAGTAGGTGCTACCATTCACTACACAAGTGAAGAGCGCACTGGACCAACAGGCAGAAAGACTACCAACTTTAAGCTGCAGAATCCTAATCCATTTAATGGAGCAGGGAAAGGCATAGTGCAATCAGCATACACTCCGCGCAAAGAATCACCTGAAGTGCAGAATTCTATCAGCAGATCAGTAGCGCTAAATAATGCTGTAGTTTTTTGCGATAAGAGAGGGGCAAAGCCGAGTGAGGTTTTAGAGGCTGCTGAGATATTCTTAGCATGGCTTAAAGAGGAAGATGTTAAAGTTAGTTCACCAATTAATACTAAATTAGATGAAGCAAGCGACGATGAAATGCCATTCTAAGCTCACTCCATTTCACAGCTGGGTTCGCAGTCACTTTGTGACTGTGGCTCAGTTCGCTGAAGTGCTTGAGGTGAGTTATCCAACAGCTCAAAAGTATATTAAGCAGCCTCGCACTATGAAGGTTAGTCACATAGGTAAGCTTGCTAATATCACTGAGGAAGAGATACCATACATTTTAGAACTAATGAAGGATAGCAAATGAGTAAAGTAATAGATAGAAAAATAGCAGATATCCTGCTTTTGATTCCTGCTGAGATGCAGCAGAATGCACGTAGACGAATAGATAACCTGGTAAGAGCTGTGAACAACAGTAACATTCCTGAGCTAAAGTGGAAGTCTATAAATGGAATAGCCGAGAGCATGAATGAGGCTAAGGCTAATAGAATGCTTGAGATTCTTTTAGATAAAGGCTACACAGATTGGCCTAACTTAAAAGGCAGAAGCCGAGTAAGAGAGGTAAATGATATCAGGCAGATATGCATGTGGGTTATTAGACATGGTACCAGCATGAGCTTGCATAACATCGGTGCTATATTCCTTAGAGATCATTCTACAATCCTTTACGCGATTAGCCACGTGGATAATATGATTCAGACTGATAGAGTTTATAGAGAAAAGGTAGAGGAGATTCTTCGCCATCTGAATAACGAGCATCTGAATAAAGTGTTTTATAAATTAATTCAATAATCAAATCACTAAACCATGAAGCAATTAAGTTTAACGTACGATACCGGTAAGGTAACAATAGAGAGAGTAAAAAGCGTGTGTGTTTTAGTCAATGCTGGCATGACACCAAGCGCCGCTCTCAAGCATGAAAGAATGGGTAAGCAATACCTGCAAATCATGAGAGAGGTAGGCATCATTAAGAAAGTAGGAACACGCGAATGGGAGGCAGTAAAGCATTTAAGACAAGATAAGTTCAAGCAATTTATTGATGCAAAGAATAAATACTACAGTGATATTCAGGCATCAAAACCTGATACTGATATGCTTGGTTTAGTCAATATGCCTAAGACTCAGCCAATAAAAAAAGCAGTAGCACTGCCATGGTGGAAGAGATTTCTTCTATATTTGTTGAATAATTAATAATCTTAAACCAAATGACAACAATCTTATTAAAGCGCATTGAAGCGCTTGAAGAGAGGGTGCGAGCGCTTGAAACAAAGCGTGCAGCCTCTACTAAATTCACCCCTCCATCACTTGCAGACATCATAGATTATACGCAAGATGTAGTATTAGCTAAGCGCTTTTACACATTCTACGAGTCTAATGGATGGAAGGTAGGCAGAAATTCCATGAAGAGCTGGCGAGCAGCCGCGGATCAGTGGAAAGCACGTAGTATTAACGAATCTAAATCACAACAAGATGAGCAAAAGATTGGGCGCATTAGCACATCAGAGCTTCAGTCGTTCACTAAGCGCTGAAGAGATTAACATGGTAGAGGCTATTAACTCACCTAAGCTTCACTCATTATTTGAAAAGGAGTTTAGAGAGCTCATTGCTCAAGCTGCTGTAATCAATTCTATTAAGGCTTTACCTTCAGACATAGAAGTAACTCTATTACAACAACTTACACAAAATACTTATCGGACTACAAGTATTAAGGATTGGCAGAATGCCTTTTTATTAAATGCTGTGGGTAAGGAATGGGATAGGGTAGATGCTTATAACTTATTCAGTATCTCATTTATGGCTGATGTGTTTAAACGCTACGAAGAATACAAGGCTAAGACATGGCGAGAGCTGAATAAAGCGCTTATCTTGCCTGAAGCTGAGCCAAGAGAATACACTCCTACTAATCCTATAGATGATTTGCATGCTGATGCTGAGCGCTACAAAAATGGCAAGCAAACATGGGTAGAGATATCTGCACCTTACAACTGCCAGCGCCTATTTCGCCAAGGCATTTATAAAAAGTCTGATTGGATGCCTGAAGTTTGGGAGCGCATGGATGACTTAGCAGAGCAGCGCATAGCGCAAAGATGGAAGGATGCTAACAAGCTTCGCAATGAAGGCACTGAGCAGGATTTCATTAATGCTAAGAAGATAGAGTTAAGCAGAATAGTTTATATTGATATTATTAAACAAATTAACAAAGAGAAATCATGACGAGAGAAAGATTTCAAGAGCTTATCTATATTCATGAAGAGATAGATGATTTAAGAACTAAAATAGTAGACTTAACAAGAGCTAAAAAAAGAAAGCCTGAGCTTTACATACCTAAAGAATTTGGCTATTCAATTTCTATAGTTTACATCAGTAATGAAAATTATGAAAGCATTATTGATTATGAGATTGAAAAATGCCAAGAACAAATACAAAAATTAACTAAAGAATTTGAAAAATCATGATACCATTCCACAAATCAATTAAGTGCTATAGACTTTTTTACGGTTATAAGCAAGACTACCTGGCTTATAAATTAGGCATAGAGCAAAGTAATTACTGCCTGCGTGAGCAGGGCATAAGCAACTTTAAGGATCATGAGATAGAAATACTCAAAGAACTATTTAGAATAGAGATTCGGGAGGAGAAGCTGTGAGTAAGTACATTTACGATGAAGATGGTATCTGCACGAATGGAGATACTATGTACTATAAAGCTGGTGGAGTTTTAGCTCATTATGAAATAGCTAAGAATAAAAATGGTTATGCTCGCACATATCACATCCAGGGTATTAGCACATCTATCAGCAGGCCTTTATCTTGGGAAGAGGAAGATGTTAGCGCAACGAAAGAAGAGGCTATAGCATTGGTTAAATCAGAGATGAAACAAGCTTTAATTACTTCTAACTTTAATGGCCGCTTTGACGGCATTCTTATAGCAATGGGTGAGATACCAATACCAGGTAAAGAGGTCGCTATTAAACCACAACTTAGTTTATTTTAGTCATTTCTTCCACTATCTAATAGGAGAGCTCAGCTATACGCTGGGCTTTTTTATTAATCTAAAGCACATGAATCTATTTAAGAAGAAAAAGGAAGTAGTAGATTTAAATGCGAAGCTGCTGCCTGAGCTATGCAGCACATACGTAGTACAATGGAACTACTCAGATGAGATAGGCATGGAGGCTACCTATGCCGATAACGTGCCTTTTATGTTTGATGCAAGAAAGTGCGTGGGCATCCAGGCTGAAGTAGAATTTAGAAGTGATGGCACTTACTACGTAGGTCAGCGCACAATAGCACTGATGCAGGGCATTGATAACGGGATAGTAATAGATGTGCCTTACAACGAATTTAAGAAGCATTTTCAGGAGCTTAAATCTAATATAATTACTAATGATTACATCATCTCGCGAGGGTAGAAATATAATAATCACAACGTGCAAGAGTGGGGATAAGTTCCTCATGATGTCAGATGTGCACTGGGATAATCCTCACTGCGACAGGAAGCTACTCAAAGCTCACTTAGACAAGTGCTTAGCTGAAAACATCTATTTCGCTGTGAATGGAGATTTGTTCTGTGCTATGCAAGGCAAGTACGATCCTCGCAGAAGTAAGAATGACATTCGCCCGGAGCATAACGTAGCTAACTACTTAGATGCGCTTGTTAATACTGCAATAGATTGGTTTAAGCCTTATGCTCACCTGATGGTATTTGTTGGCTATGGTAATCACGAAACAGCTATCATTAAGAACTGTGAAACCGATTTAATAGAGCGCTTTGTTAGCGGATTAAACAGAGAAGCAGGCAGCAATGTATTAGTAGGTGGCTATGGTGGGTGGTGGATTCATAGAGTCGCTAAAAATAAAACTACTGCTGTTGTATTCAAGACAAAGTATTACCATGGATCAGGAGGAGGAGGAGTAGTAACTAAGGGAGTTATTCAAAATAACCGAATGGGTGTGATGATAGATGGAGCTGATTGCATTTGGAGCGGCCACGTTCACGAGCTTTATCACCATGCCGATATGGTAGAAGAGTTAGCCTTCGCTCACAATGGTGGTTACAGAATTAATATGCGCTATGTGCATCACATTAGAACAGCAAGCTATAAAGAAGAGTATGATGAAGGTTACATGGGCTTTCACGTAGAGCGCATGAGACCTCCTAAACCTTTGGGTGCTTACCTGATGGAGCTGAACTTAGAGAGAGTAACTAAACCTATTGATAGTACGTACATTGTGCCTAACTTTGTACAATGGCGAGACAAATAGAATACAATTTCAAGCCTCTAACAAGACAAAGTGAGGCACTTAAATTCTTATCAGTAGATTCAGATGTAGAAACTATCCTCTACGGTGGAGCTGCAGGCGGTGGAAAGACTATGCTCGGCTGCATGTGGCAGATATTACGCAGGTTAAAATACCCAGGTACACGTTCACTCATTGGCCGAGCCAAGTTAGACACTCTTAAAAAGACTACAATGGCTACCTTCTTTCAGGTGGCTAACGAGATAGGCTTAAAAGCAGGCGAAGATTTTATCTATAATCAGCAGAGCCACATCATTAAGTTCAGCAATGGCTCAGAGATAATCTTAGCCGATTTGTTTCTCTACCCATCTGATCCTATGATGACTGACTTAGGAGGGTTAGAAGTTACTGATGTATTTATAGATGAAGCTACTGAGATAACTGAGAAGGCTTATTCTATTGTCAGCTCACGTATTCGTTATAAGCTTAACGAGTTTGGATTAAAGCCAAAGATATTACTCACGTGTAATCCTTCGAAGGGATGGATATACAATCAATTCTACTTACCCTACAAGAATCAGAATCTGCCTGAGCATAGAGCATTCGTGCAGGCCCTACCTGGAGATAATATACACTTACCCGATAGCTACGTTACAAGCCTTACCCGATTACCTGAAGCAGATAGAAAGCGCTTGCTTGAGGGAGATTGGGAATTTGATAACAGCTCAGATAGATTATACATGTATGATGAATTAATCAGATGCTTCAGAGAGCCAATGAATGTAGGTGAGGGATATATCACTGCCGATATCGCGCGGCTTGGTAAAGATAGAACTGTGCTTTGTGTGTGGAAAGGATTAAGCTGTATTGATATAGTAATACTGCGCCAAAAAAGACAGGATGAAGTTAAGGCAGAAATACAGCGCTTAATGAATCAGCATGGCATAAGATTAAGCAACGTGCTCGCAGATGCTGATGGGGTAGGAGGTGGCCTTGTAGATAGCTTACGCTGTAGGGAATTTATGAATGGTAGTAAAGCAGTGAGAGGCACTCAATACATGAACTTAAAAGCAGACTGCTACTTTAGGTTAGGCGAGCTCATAGATAAGAATGAGATTACCTTACCAATTAAATGGCAGGAGGATATAGTTAAAGAGTTAGAATTAGTTAGGCGAGTGGATCCTGATAAGGAAGGTAAGCTCAGAGTAACATCAAAAGATACTATCAGCCAGCGCACCGGTGGAATCTCTCCCGATATTGCAGATGCTATTATGATGAGAGCTTACTTTGAGCTCAATAGAAATTATACTAAGTACGCGTTTATCTAACGTAAAGTGTTATTTAGCACACTTTATCGTACTTAAAAGTGCTTTATGAGGGATATTACACACTTTAATATGCATTTTGTGTAAAATAATCTATATCAATTCGGAGCACAGCCGAATTACTTGCATGAATTTTTCTAAAAATTATACGCATAAGGCTATAAAACTAAAATAGGCCTGCACGTTTGCAAGCCTATCTCAGAAATCAATAATCATTGCTAAACCAAAAGCAAATTCTTGAGCCAAAGATATGGCGCTTAATCCTATGTGAATAACTATGTGAATAAGATGTTGATTTAGATTAAGTTAATAGTCTAATTTTGAATCATGAAGAATGAGGAAGCCTTAATACAAGAGGCTGTTATTAAATACATTAACGCACAATATCCTAACTTACTTTATTGCGCTTCAGCTGGTGGTGTTCGTACCTCTATGAAACAGGCAGTGAAGATGAAGAAAACAGGATATGTTAAAGGCTTCCCTGATATCTTTATCTACAACGCTCAAGGCCCATTCTTTGGATTAGCTATAGAAATGAAAACAGCTAAGGGTGTAATGAGTCAATCTCAGAAAGATTGGCAAGCAAATTTAATTAACAACGGCTACCATGCAGTCACATGCAAGAGCTTCGATGAGGCTAAACAAGTAATAGATGAGTACCTATCACTCAGAAATAAATAAATGCTACAATGAGTGGCGCAGAGTAGCAGCAACTGTTACTCGTCAAGACTTGGCCGATGAGCTGCTGCACGATACGCTGCTTAAGATATTGGAATCAGATAAAGATAAGCTTCAGGATATTCACGATAGAGGTAAGCTCAATAACTACGTGAGCAATGCTATTAGACTCTCTGCACGCTGTAGTAATAGCTCATTTAATTATACCCGTTTAAGATTCGAAAAGATACGCAATGACCTTAAAGATGATATTATAGATGATGTAAACAAAAGCGTAGGGATGAGATTAGAGAATGAGCAGTTAGATATCTTCATCAGCAGGCTGCCCTACTTTGAGAGAGAGTTATTCTTTCTCTATGCCTTAGATGACTTCAGCTATCAGGAATTAGCTAAAGAGACTGGTATACCTTTGAACTATCTTTACAGAACAATTAAGAAAGCTAAAACAACACTTAGAAATTCACTACAGATATGATGATAAACAGCACTGACTTCGAAGCACGCGTTAAGGTGTGCAAAGAATGCCCTGTCTATAACAAGCAGTTCGGCACTTGTGGGCCTCCTGTAAATGCAATTAATCCATTTAAGAGACCTCACACTATTGGAGAGGTAACCTTTAAGCCTTGCGGCTGCCCGGTAGATCACTTAGCAAGCTATGCAGCTACTGACTGCCCAGCTAAGTTATGGCCCATCTTAGAGGAAAAAGATTGGAAGATGCCAACGCTTGAGCATATCAGAGAGATTAGAAAGCGCGGAAGGTTAGCACCTGGAGAGATGGCTAAGCTCTTTAAGCTGAGAAGAGAGTATTTAGGAATCAGAGACGGTAAGAGCTTCACATCTTGTACTCCCTGCATGAATGAGCTGCTAACTAAGTTAGAGAAGCAGTTAGAAGGAGACTTGGCTAAAGTAGAATCAGCTCAAGCATTAACTGAATTAACTAACTTAGAGCTCACTCCTGAGCCTAAACCTAAAAAACGAAGAGCTAAAAGAAAAAAACTATGACACTATTAACAATCTACTTAGTAGGCTTCCTACTTCACTTCACAATCTTATCTCTGAACGTTTACAGACATCAGAGGCACTTATCTAATTACCATTGGTATGCTTATGTGGGCATTGCATTTACAGGGCTTGTATGGCTGCCTTTTTGGATATACATCACAGTGCTACGTTTTAAACAACCGAAATAGTTTTCCACAATAGTACGTGTAATTAATTTACATTTTTATATTTGTCTCATGCGCAAGATTACTGTTAGACATAGAATTGATTTAAGGTTTAATAATTCCCCTCTGAACGGGCGCATACGTTCTTTGGGGTTTTATTGTTTTAAGATATGACAGCAGCACTATTCCTGAGTAAGTCAAAGCTCAGTAACCAATGACTACACTTGCAATACACCAATGCTTGGAACGAGCAACTACTCTTTTAAGAGTGAGGCAGTTTGTTTTTCTTGGGGGAGCTTTTTCTTTTCTTTCTTTTTCTTTTTACCTTTTTTCTTTTTCTTTCTTTTCTTTTGTTGATGTTAATTAACT